>Ga0172379_10000566_pt1 | contig 90864 bp, 108 predicted proteins | sample GrowelOW334metaG_FD_119756 | JGI IMG/M metagenome (GOLD analysis project Ga0172379, IMG submission 119756) | Groundwater microbial communities from an aquifer near a municipal landfill in Southern Ontario, Canada - Groundwater well OW334 metaG | ecosystem: Environmental > Aquatic > Deep...
CACTGTATTTCTTCCTAATTAATATCGCAATTTCGTTTCGTTCACTTTTAGAAAATCTCAAAAATCTTTTTTTGCTTTCATAATTTAATTATACAAGTGATGCAATACAAAACGGAAATTCAGCATTGAAAATAAAATATATCTTTTTTTGGAAGGTAGGTGAAATATGGCTAGTTTATTTGATAGTTTTTTTAATAAACAGACTTTTTGTTTTATTCTCGAATCGACCCAGAAAATATTTCATGTCCATTCTGGTTTGCGTGAATTTTTCCCAACCAAAGAACAAGGTGGGAAAATTGATGAAATCGGACCTAACATTATGAAATGGTTTGGTAATGTTTGCGTCTTAGGACGTTTATCAGAAACCAAATTATTCATGTATCAATTCTTGAAGAACTTGATTAGCCATCGAGAGGTTCTTCAAACCAGTGAAAAATTTCAAATATATGAAGAATTCGATCTTTTCGACGCTTTTGAACTAGGATCGAAGTTGATTAATGATAATAAAATTAAATTGTTGCCAGGCACATGTGTTGTTATTTATCTCAAGGAGGAACATTTTGGTAAGAAATGTGGACTCTTTGTGTTTTGCGACGATGAAGGCAAAATTATAGTCGATACACGAGAGATTAACCACGATGCGTTGTTAACTTTCGGAAGTAGTGCTCTTTTTATTAGATAAATTTTTTAAGTTAGGCCATTAGATACAGATATTTTGTTTCTAATGGCCTTTCAACGTTTTTATGGCCGATAATGTTTTAGATTTTTTAAATGTTATAATTTACACAATGGCTAAAGATGAAAAAACGTTAGTTTTGTTAGATTCTCATGCGATAATACATCGCGCTTATCATGCCCTGCCTGAGTTTTTGTCGTCTAAGGGAGAGCCCACAGGGGCTCTTTATGGCCTTTCTAGTATGCTGATGAAGATTATCACTGATTTAAAGCCAGATTATATTGTGGCTTGTTATGATTTACCTCAGAAAACTTTTAGACATGAAGCATATGAAGGATATAAAGCAGGGAGGGTAAAAACGGAAGACGCATTGATTTTACAATTAAAAAATTCTAGGCAAATCTTTGAAGCATTTAATATTCCTATTTACGATGCGCCAGGGTTTGAAGCAGATGATGTGTTGGGCACGATAGTCGAAAAATTGAAAAAAGAAAAAAATATAAAAATAATTATTGCATCTGGAGATATGGATACAATGCAATTGGTAGATGATAAGAAAGTACAAGTATATACTTTAAAAAAAGGAATTAATGACACAATTTTATATGATGAAGAAAAGGTTTTTGAAAGATTTGGATTTAAACCGAAGCTTTTGCCAGATTATAAAGGGCTACGAGGTGATCCGTCGGACAACATTATTGGTATAAAAGGTATTGGTGAGAAAACGGCTACGAATTTGATTGTAAATTTTGGAACAATAGAGGAAATTTATAAAAAGATAAAGAAAGATGAAGATGTTTTTATAAAAAGTGGTATTTCTCCGAGAGTTTTAGAGCTTATAAAAAATAACGAAGAAGAGGCCTTGTTTTCAAAAACTTTGGCAAAGATTAGAACTGATGCGCCAGTAGATTTTAAACTCCCTAAAAAAACTTTTTGGGAAAATACAGATTTGAAAAAAATTGAAGATGTTTTTTCTGAATTTGAATTTAGAAGTTTATTTGCACGGTTAAAAAGTTTTTTTGGAGGAAAAACTTCCCCAAATGGTCATGCTCTCCATCGCTCGCACTCTATCTTGGAAGGGCAAGTTGTTTCTGATAGTAGCGAATACTCTTCCGAGCATGACCATTTGGGGAAAAAGAATCAGCTCGCAAATTCTCTGAACCAGCATTTTCCCGACAAAACTTTACTGGCTCCGATCTCCCAGATAGAATTACAAGAAACATTAATTACTCTTTGGCTTTTGAATTCAGAAATTACGAATCCAAACTTAGAAGACATTTTACATTTTGCGAGAACTGACTCTTTTGAAAAAGCGCGAGAATATATTTTTAAGCAATTAGAGGAAAAAAACTCGCGCCAAGGCGGAGCAAGCTTAAAAAAAGTATTTGAAGAGATCGAGAAACCCATTATGCATATAGTGAAAGACATGCAAGATTTTGGAATTCTCATAGATAAAAAATATTTTGAAAATTTATCGAAAGAATATCACACAGAATTAGATAAATTGACTGCGAAAATATACAAAATGGCCGGGACAGAATTTAATATAAACTCTCCCAAGCAAATGGGTGAGGTACTTTTTGGTAAAATGGGGATGAAATCAAGTAAAAAGAAAAGTGCTAGTGGTTCTTTTTCTACTAAAGTTTCAATCTTAGAAGAGTTGGAAGAAGATAACCCGATAATAAAAGAGATACTCTCTTATAGAGAACTACAAAAGTTGCTCTCTACCTATATTGATGTGATTCCTAAAATGGTAGGAGAAGATAGACGCTTACATGCCAAATTTTTGCAAAATGGCACTACGACAGGAAGATTTTCTTCTCAAGACCCAAATTTACAAAATTTACCGACGAAAACTGAATTGGGTAAGAAGATAAGAAATGGCTTTATCGCAGAAAAAGGCCATAAGCTTTTGGCTTTTGATTATAGTCAGATAGAGCTCCGTGTGGCAGCAATGCTTTCTCAAGATAAAAAAATGGCAGAGATTTTTAAAGAAGGTAAAGATGTCCATTCAGGAGTTGCATCGTTTGTTTTTGGTGTAGCGATAGATAAAATAGACAGTGAAATGCGTCGTAAGGCGAAGGTGATAAATTTTGGCATTATTTATGGTATGGGAGTTTCTTCTTTAAGAAAAAGTTTGGGAGGTACGCGCGAGGAAGCTCAAAAATTTTATGATAATTATTTTAATCAGTTTTCCGGTGTACGAGATTATTTAGAGAAAGTGAAGATTTTTGCTATGAAGAATTCATATACAGAAACATTATTTGGTAGACGTAGATACTTTCCAAACATAAACTCTAGAATTCCTTTTTTAAAAAATATGGCTGAACGTACTGCTACTAATGCGCCTATTCAAGGTACAGCTACAGCTGATATAATAAAACTGGCTATAAGATATGCTGAGGAAGATCTAAAAAAAGAAAATTTATTAAATAAAGTGCATCTCGTGCTTCAAATACACGATGAATTGGTTTATGAAGTAGAAGAGAAAATACTTAAAGAAGCAGAAGAAATAATAAAAAATGCTATGCAAACATTACTTGAAAGGTCTTATTTGCATTATAAAACTGATATCCCTTTAGTGGTACATTCTGGTTTTGGAGACAATTTTGGGGAGGTTAAATAACTTGTTTTTGTGGTATAATATTATTATGGGAGTATGGGATACAACAGAACAATCGGGGAGTAAAAATCTTCATAAAAATAAAGTACATAAAATCTTAGCGCATTCTTATCTTTTCTTTTTTATTTCTTTTTTATTTAGTCTTTTTTTAGATTTTATATTTCCAGTTAAAATCTTTGATAATTCTGCTATTTCATCGATAGGGGCGATACTTTTAGTTTTAGGTACGCTTTTAATACTCTGGGCACAGAAAACTTCACATAACTTGAATAAGGATAATCTAACTAAGAATTCTTTTTCCCATGGTCCTTATCGTTTTACCCGTAGTCCGACCCATTATGGACTCTTTCTTCTTATATTGGGTTTTGGGTTTGTGACTAATGCTTTTTTTATAATTGTCTTTTCAGTTTTTTCTTTTTTTATAACCAAATTTATATTTATTAGAAAAGAAGAAAAGATTCTAGCAGAAAAATATGGCGCTCCGTATCTAGAATACAAAAAATCAGTCTCATTTTAATATGATCTATCTTTTCTGTGGTGAGGATGCTAAAAATAAACACATAGCATATGAAAAATTTTTGAAATCTGTATTCTCAGATGTAGAGGTGTTTTTTATTGGGAAAAATGATTTTGATAAAGTTCAGGTAGAAAGTCTTTATTCTGGCTCAGGACTTTTTTTTGAGAAATGTGTAGTTGTATTTACTAATATTTTCGAAAAAGAAGAAACACTAGATTTTATTTTAGAAAAATTAGATCTGATGAATCAATCTCCCAACATTTTTATTTTCCTAGAAGGAAAATTAAATAAACCAATACTAGATGAGTTTAAAAAAGCTAGAGCAGAGATAAATGTTTTTGAACTGCCTAAAGAAAAAAAAGAAAAATATGATAATTTTCTTTTAGCCAGTGCTTTCGGGCAGAGGGATAAACTACATTTGTGGATTTATTATAGACAAGCTATGGATGTGGGAGTGGGAATGGAGGAGCTCGTAGGTGTACTTTTTTGGAAAGCCAAAGATATGTTATTAAAGAAAGATTTTAAAAAGTTTTCTGAAATAGAACTTCAAAATTTTGCAGGCAAAATTTCATATCTTCTACCTGAGGCTCGTAAAAATGGCTTAGATGCTGAAACTGTATTTGAACAGTTTTTACTTGAAGCTTTCTAGGTTTAATATTTTATACTTTATTTTACTCCGCCCATAACTTCTGGACCATACTTTTCTAGATACTCTATTCTTTTATTGAGAGATTTCAGTGCCTCTTTGTCTTTATTTGAAGAAGAAGTTTCCAATTCTTTTCTTTTTATATAAAATGATTCAATCACTCCTTCACTCAATGTTTCTACAGGACTTATATTACCCAAAAATTCCATACCTTCTCCATCCCATCTTCTCCATCCACCTGTCGGTATTTTTTCCCATCCATCAAGAGTGGGATTAATATATTCTCTTTTCTCTTTTTTTTTACCTATTTTTTGTTCTGGTATTTTCTCTAATGTTTTTTTGAAATGGTTTTTAAATTCAAATGACATATATTATTTAGTTTTTTATATTAAATAAAAACATCGACATTTTAATAATAACATAAAAATTGTCCGCCCGCTCGGGATCGAACCGAGGACCTTATCCTTAAAAGGGATCTGCTCTACCAGCTGAGCTACGGGCGGAAATATGCTTATTACATAAAGAACAAAATTTTGTGAATAATTTATTGGATCCGCTACATCTAAGCTACGGGCGGAAATGGGTTAACATATGTGATAATATAGCAAATATGGTAGAAAATCAAGGAAATATCTTTAAATTACATAATCCATTCGAACCAGCGGGAGATCAACCGAAGGCTATTTTGGAGCTTTTGGAAGGACTTAAAAAAGGTATTAAAAAACAAACATTGATTGGAGCTACAGGTACAGGTAAAACTTTTACTATAGCCAACGTTATAGCAAGATATAATAAACCAACACTTGTGATAGCACATAATAAAACTCTCGCTGCTCAACTTGCTTCTGAGTTTAGAGAATTTTTTCCCGAAGCTGCTGTGCATTATTTTGTTTCATATTACGACTATTATCAGCCAGAAGCTTATATGCCCGCATCAGATACTTATATTGAAAAAGATGCCCAGATAAATAAAGAAATAGATCGTCTCCGTCATGCGACGACGCAAGCTTTGCTTACAAGGCGTGATGTGATAATAGTCGCGTCAGTGTCGTGTATTTATGGACTTGGATCTCCTGAAGAATATGAAAAAGTTAATCTAAAATTAGAAGTAGGCATGAAAATGGAGAGGATGACTTTAATGAAAAAATTGATTGGGATTCATTTTGAACGGACCAATGCTGATCTAAGTCCTGGGCAGTTTCGTTCTATCGGTCCCCGTGTAGAATTTATGCCTGTATCTGAAACTATAATGTATCAAGTAGAGTTTGAAGGAAAAGTAATTTCCAAAATTACAAAGATAGACCCTATATCTTCACATATAATTAAAAAAGAAAAAAATATTTTTATTTTCCCAGCGAAACATTTTATTACTGAAGATGTAAAGAAGAAAAAAGCGTTAGTGGAAATTAAAAAAGAGTTAATGAAGCAATTAAAAAAGTTTGAAAAAGAGGGGAAACTTTTAGAAGCAGAGCGTATCAAAAGAAGAACAAATTATGATTTGGCTATGATGAAGGAGGTTGGTTATTGTAATGGTATAGAAAATTATTCTAGACATTTGTCTGATAAAAAAGAAGGCGAACCCCCAGAGACTTTGCTATCTTATTTTCCTCACTCAAAAAATCAGGAATACCCTTTCCGTCGTTCGCACTCTATCTTGGAAGGGCAAGTTGTTTCTGGTAGTAGCGAATACTCCTTCAAGGGTATTCCTGACTTTTTGACTATTATAGATGAATCACATGTGACATTGCCTCAACTCCAAGGTATGTATGCAGGTGATGCTTCACGCAAAAACACCCTTGTAGAATACGGTTTTCGTCTACCTTCTGCTAAAGATAATAGACCTTTAAAATACGAGGAATTTAGTGAAAGAATAGGGCCTGTTATTTATACTACTGCGACACCTAGCGGGCAAGAGCGAAGTCAAAGTGGACAAATGGTGGAGCAGATTATTCGCCCGACTGGCCTTGTGGATCCAGAGATTCTAGTTCGACCAGTGAATGTCGGATTTAATTCTCCTCTTGAGGAGTACCCTTTAGGGGGAGGTGGAAGAATTTTATCCACCCCGTCTCGCAAACGAGCCACCCCTCAAGAGGGGAATAATTTTCCTGGCCAAATTCAGGATTTTATAGAAGAATCAGAAAAAACAATTAAGAAAGGTTTTCGTGTACTTGCGACGACATTAACAAAAAAAATGGCGGAAGATCTTTCTTTGTATTTGAAGGATAAAAAAATCAAAGCAGAATATTTACATAGTGACATAAAAACAATAGATAGAATAAAAATTCTTACACAATTTAGGAAAGGAGAGTTTGATGTTTTAGTAGGGGTAAATTTACTTCGAGAGGGACTTGATTTACCGGAGGTGGCCTTGATTGGAATACTCGATGCCGATAAAGAAGGATTTTTACGATCAGATACAGCATTAATTCAAACTATCGGTCGTGCAGCTCGTAATGCTGAAGGTAGGGTTATTCTTTATGCAGATATTATCACAGGTTCGATGAAGAGAGCGATAGAGGAGACTACTCGTCGTAGAAATATTCAGCTCGCGTATAACAAGAAACATGGGGTTACTCCAAAAACGATAATGAAAAAAATTAAAGATATTACGCAAGAGATGGAAAGCGAACACGGAAAAGCAGTGAATGCTGAACTGTTACTTGATATTAAGTTATTTAAAAAAGTATTTGCAAAAGATAAAAGTAATAAAGGTAGAAATGAATCAGACTCAATTAAAAATACAATGCTTTCAGATGAGGAAAGAAATAATTTAGTTTATGAAAAGATGATTAAAATCAAAGAAAAGGAAATGAATAAAGCGGTAAAAGAATTGGATTTTGAAACAGCTGCTATCTTGCGTGATGAAATAATTGTTTTAAGAGAAAAATTAAATAAATAAAAAAATGAAAAGAAATTCTTATTATATAAAACCAGGTAACTTAAATAATTTTGAGCTAGTGGAAGAAAATATCGAAGAACCTAGTTCTTTTGAGGTACAAATTGAAGTAAAATGTATAGGTTTAAATTTTGCTGATGTATTTTCTATTCTTGGTTTATATAATGCTGCTCCAAAAAATTCTTTTATACCGGGATTAGAATATTCAGGTGTGGTTACAAAAATTGGGAGTGATGTGAAAGCATTTAAAATAGGAGATAAGATAATGGGTGTTGCCTTTTTTGGTGCATATACAACTGTAATTAATTCAGACTATAGATATATGGTCAAATTACCAGACAGTTGGTCTTTCCAAGAAGGGGCTTCTTATTTGGTACAAGTACTTACCGCATATTACGGTTTAATATATTTAGGTCATTTACAAAAAAAAGAAAACGTATTAATTCATAGTGCTGGAGGAGGCGTAGGTATCATGGCTAACCGTATCGCTAAAAAATTTGATTGTATAACTATAGGTACAGTAGGTAATAAAGATAAGACAGAGTTTTGTCTTAAACAAGGTTATGATTATGTAATTGTAAGAAGTAAAAATTTCAAGACCGATTTGATTAATGTGTTAAATGGTAAAAATTTGAATGTAATTATGGAATGTATTGGAGGTAAAATATTTAAAGACAGTTTTGATGTTCTTGCTCCACAAGGTAGGATGATAGTTTATGGTTTTGCAGAATACATGTCGAAAGGAAATAGATTAAATTATCTTAAAGCTTTATTTAAATATTTTTTTCGTCCCAAGATTGATATCCAAAAATTAAATAATAAAACAATTTCTGGTTTTAATCTTATTTATCTTTTTAAAAAAGTAGAATTAATGCATAAATTATTAGAAGAATTAAAAAATTTAGGTTTGGAACAGAAACCCTATATTAGTTCACAGTATGATTTTTTACATTTGAAAGAGGCTATTAAAAAATTACAAAGTGGTGATACTTTTGGGAAAATTGTGATTAATATTTAAATTATTTTTTTGTTTATTTCTTATTTTTGTGTTATCTTATACATAGTTTAATATTGATACACACCCCCTAAGAACGATGGCGGGTGTGTTGTGTGTTCTATATATGAAATTAGATAAAAATGTAGACAAAATAACGATTAAGGGGGCTAGGACCCATAATTTAAAGAATATAAATGTTGAAATGCCACGCAATAGTATGGTAGCTATTACCGGTGTTTCTGGGTCAGGGAAATCTTCCCTTGCCTTTGATACCATTTTTGCTGAAGGGCAAAGAAGATATGTAGAATCTTTGTCTTCATATGCAAGACAGTTTTTAAATCAAATGCCGAAGCCTGATGTAGATGAAATAACAGGTCTTTCTCCAGCTATTTCTATTGATCAAAAGTCTCGTTCTAATAATCCACGTTCGACTGTAGCAACGATCACTGAAATATACGATTACCTCAGAGTGATGTATGCGCGTATTGGGCATCCACATTGTCCAACTTGCGGAGAGGAGATCAAAAAACTTTCTAATGAAGAAATTTTGAATTTTGTTTTAGAGAAAATAAAGGAACTTGAAAAAAGCAAAAAAAATAAAAAATCTGTAATGGGTGTAGAGTGGGATGAAACAAAAATAAGTATTTTCTCTCCGATTGTTAGAGGACGTAAAGGTGAATATTATCAACTTCTTTATGATTTGCTTGGTAAGGGGTTTTCAGAAATTCGTTTGGATGGAGTAATGAAAAAATTGAGAGAGCAGATAGTTTTGTCGAAGAATAAAGCGCACAATATCGATATTTTGGTTGATAGTTTTGCAGTACATGAATTTACTAACAATAAAGAGGGGGCCAGAATGAGATTGCCTGAAGCGTTAGAAAGGGCACTTCTAGAATCTGATGGATTGGTGACGATTTCTTTTGATGTTCCAGCTCAGCATGGTGTTTTTTCTCGGGTCCTCGAGGCAAAGCCCCAGACCAGCTCGAAAAAGCATCATGCTGAGCCTGCACTTTTGGAAGAATTTATAATGTCTTCAAAGTTTGCTTGCAAAAATGATGGTTTTTCTTTTCCAGAAATCGAACCACGTCTTTTTTCTTTCAATTCTCCTTATGGAGCTTGCGAAGTTTGTCATGGATTAGGTTCGAAATATTTCATGGGTGATGAACCATGTGACGCTTGTCATGGTGCACGTTTACGACCTGAAGCGTTGAATGTTTTTATATTTTCCAATTCGCCCCTGCCAAGGGGAGAAAAGAAGAGGGGTCTAAATATTTTAGATATTAGCTCACTTTCTATTGCTGAAGCATCAGAATTTTTTAAAACATTAAAACTTTCTGAACAAGAAAAAGAAATATCTCTTCCTGTTGTTCGTGAGATAGAGGCGCGACTTCAATTTATGTTGGATGTCGGGTTAGACTATTTACAACTTTCTCGAAAGGCAAATACGCTCTCGGGAGGGGAGGCGCAACGTATTCGTCTAGCCTCTCAACTTGGTTCTAGGCTTGTCGGTGCTCTATATGTGTTGGATGAGCCTACTATTGGTCTTCATCAGCGTGACAATGATCGCTTGATTAAAACCTTAGAAAACCTACGTGATTTGGGTAATACTATCTTAATAGTTGAACATGACGAGGATACTATTTATGCGTCTGATTATATAGTGGATATAGGTCCAAAGGCTGGAGTACATGGTGGTAATGTTATTGTCTCAGGATGGCTCGAAGAATTATTAACTGCAAAAAAGAATACAAATAATTCTAGGACACTTGCTTATCTTCGTGAAGAATTAAAAATAGAAATTCCAGAAAAACGTCGTACATCAAAAGGAGTACTACGAATAATTGGTGGAAAAGTTTTTAATATAAAAAATTTAAATGTTGACATACCTCTTGGGGTGATGACATCCATCACGGGTGTTTCTGGTTCTGGGAAAAGTTCTTTGATGTATGAAATTTTATATAAAAATTTGCAAACACGATATGAACGTAAATATCGTACAGCTAAAGTTTTCAATTGTGCTTCATTTTCTGGTACTGAATATTTGTCACGAGCTATCCTCATTGATCAATCTCCCATAGGAAGAACGCCACGCTCTAACATAGCCACGTATACTGGGACGTTTACTCATATTCGTGATTTATTTGCAACGACTGAAGAAGCTCGACTTCGTGGATGGAAAGCAAACCGTTTTTCTTTCAATGTGAAAGGCGGACGTTGTGAAGCTTGTGAAGGTAATGGCCAAATAGCTGTAGAGATGCATTTTTTACCAACAGTTTATGTCACTTGTGATGTTTGTAATGGTAAACGTTTTGATAAAGAAACACTTACAGTAAAATATAAGAAGAAAAATATTTATGAAGTGCTTCGTATGACCGTAGAGGAAGGTTTAGTTTTTTTTAAAGATATTCCAGCTATTTCTGACAGGTTGCACACGCTTATGGGGGTAGGGCTAGGATACTTAGAACTTGGTCAATCTGCGACAACTCTTTCAGGAGGTGAGGCACAACGTGTAAAGATTTCTAGTGAACTCTACCGTCCACATTTAGAAAAAACTATCTATCTTCTCGACGAGCCTACTGTAGGCTTACATTATGATGATGTAGTAAAGCTTCTCGAAGTATTAAATAAGCTTGTTTCAAAAGGAAATACTGTAGTTTTGATTGAACATAACCTTGATATTATCAAAAATTGCGATTATGTTATAGATGTCGGTCCTGAGGGAGGGGTAAATGGGGGAAATTTAGTAGCTAAAGGTACTCCTGAGGAAATAGCTAATAATCCTAAGAGTTATACTGGGAAATATCTTAAAAGAGCCTTACGAACCAAGTAGGTGATTCTGTTGAATCAAATAATTTTATGGATGTTAAATACTTTAAAAAACTTAAAATTCCAGACAAATCTGGTGTTTATATTTTTAAAAAAAAGAATGAGATTTTGTATGTTGGTAAAGCGACGTCATTGAAAGATAGAGTAAAAAGTTATTTTGGGAAAGACTTAATAGAGTCCAGGGGGCCAATTTTAGTGGATTTGATTTTTAAAGCAGATAAAATAGACTGGCAGGAAACTGATAGTGTTTTAGAAGCTCTTATTTTAGAGGCAGTTTTAATAAAAAAGTATCAGCCGAAATACAATACAAAAGAAAAATCAGATAAAAGTTTCAATTATGTGTGTATTACTAAACCTGCCCGCAATGCTTTGCATAGCGATGCAGGCGGGGAAAAATTACCTAGAGTAATTATAAAAAGAGGGAAGGAAATACTTCAGGGACAGAATAATTTTCGAAACTGCGCCCTCGGAGACAAAAGGACAGGGGACCCACATGTTTCTAAAAATCATTCTGTTCCTTTCGCTAATACATTTGGCCCGTATCCAAATGGTGGCCAGTTGCGGGAAGCACTGAAAATAGTTCGTAGGATTTTTCCATTTTTGGACGAAAAAAGTAAAAATTATTTGGAATTTTATAGACAAATAAATTTAGTGCCAGATTTAAATGATCAAAAAATGTATTTACAAAATATAAAAAATATAAAATTATTTTTTTCTGGTAAAAAACAACAGATTTTTAGAAATTTAAGAAAAGAAATGAAAGAATATGCAAAAAAAAGAGAATTTGAAAAAGCTGGCGAAATAAAAAGACAACTTTTTGCTCTCAAACATATAAATGATGTGGCGTTGATAAAAAATAGTGGAAATTCGATTTTGAAGCAAAATGTTCTCGAGCGAACCCTTGGTAGGAGCGACGGCGACGGACAGAGGAAATTTTCAACAGAAAATTTTCGTGGTGAATCCGAGAATAGTTTGCGAAGGGATCGAATTGAAGCTTATGATATTGCGCACATGTCTGGCGAAAACATGGTTGGGGTTATGGTAGTTTTAGAAAACGGAGAAATAGAGAAAAATGAGTATAGGAAGTTTAAAATAAAAACACAAACAGATGCAAATGACACAGGAGCTTTAAAAGAGGTGTTAGAAAGACGTTTTGCTCATCCTGAATGGCGATACCCGAAGCTTATAGTAGTAGATGGAGGGATAGCTCAGATTAATACAGCAAAGGCGATTTTGATGAAAATTGGCTTAAAAATAGGGGTTGTTTCTGTATTAAAAGATGAGCATCACAGACCAAAAAAAATCATGGGGAATAAAGAATTTGTCCAAAAATATGAGAGAGAAATCTTACTTGCGAACAGTGAAGCTCATAGGTTTGCTATCATTTATCATAAAAAAATGCGTTCGAAGAACTTTTTGAAATAATTTAAATAGGAGTATTATATAAGTATGAATTCTGAAACAAAGATACATTCGGCGAGCTCAGTACAAGTCTGTCAAAACCCCAGTACTAGAGCAAAGCTCAGTATGGGGCAGGCTGTAAAAAGATATGAGTAAAAATACTGAAAGTAAAATATGTCAGAATTGCAAGGTTGAATTTTTGATTGAGCCAGAAGATTTTAAATTTTATGAAAAAATGAAGGTTCCTGCGCCGACTTGGTGCCCGGAATGCAGAACGATAAGAAGAATGATGTATAGGAATGAGCGTTCTTTGTACAAACAAGATTGTGATCTTTGTAAAAAACCTACGATCTCCATGTATAATCCGGATTATAAATATATTGTTTATTGTACAGGTTGTTATACTTCGGATAATTGGGATCCTATGAATTTTGGAAAGGATTACGATTTTTCTCGTTCTTTTTTTGAACAACTTGGTGAGCTATTTAGAAGTGTCCCTCGAAGAGCATTGTACCAAGATTTTGCCGTGAATAGTGAATACACAAATCAAGCAGTTTATATGAAAAATTGTTATCTTTGTTTTGGAGGACATCATTATGAGGATAGTAGTTATTGTGCGAATGATTTCTTTTTGAAAAATTGTTTGGATGTTGATTTTTCACACAAAAGTGAATTTTGTTTTGAATCATTGCATTTAAAGGATTGTTTCAGAGTGAGATATGGATATTATTCCGAAAACTGTATGGATTCTTGGTTTATTTATGGTTGCCGTAACTGTTCTAATTGTGTTGGGTGTACGAATTTATTGAACGAAACACACTGTATTTTAAATGAGCAGTACACAAAAGAAGAATATGAAAAAAAATTAAAAGAAATGGATCTTTCTAAATCAGAAAATTTAGAAAAAATGGATAAGATATTTTGGGAGAATTCGTTAAACTTCCCAAGAAAGTATGCCAATATAAAAAATATTGTAAATTCCACAGGAGATGACTTAGAGCAAGTTAGAAATTGTAAACATTCTTTTTCTCTTACAGAAGATGAAAATATAAAATATTCCTTTTTTGTTCCAACTGGGGCAAAAGATTGTTTTGACTTAGACCATGTAGGGCTTGGTACGAGTGAGAGTTATGAACTTCATAGTGCATTTGGAGGTAATAGAGTTTCATTTTCTAATCGGGTTTATTATTCACATGACGTAGAATTTTCAGATGATGTCTATGATAGTGAAAATATTTTTGCTTGTGCAAGCTTGCGGAAAAAATCCCATTGTATTTTTAATAAACAATATTCTAAAGAAGAGTATGAAATATTGATAAAAAAAATAAAGGAACACATGGATACAATGCCATATGTTGATAAAAATGGAAGAATGTTTAAGTATGGCGAATTCTTTCCTATAGAGATCATACCTTTTAGTTATACAGATTCAGTAGTGCATGAATATTTTCCTTTGACAAAAGAAAAAATATTAGAAAAAGGGTATAAGTATACAGAACCTGAAACAAAAAACTATAAACCAACTATTTTACCCCATCAATTACCTTCAATAGAAAATGCAGATGAAAAAATTTTGCAAGAAATTATTCAATGTGACCATATGAGAAATTGTAATGATAGGTGTACTCTGGCTTTTAGAATAATTCAAAATGAGTTAAACATTTGTAAAATGTTAGGAATTCCATTGCCAAAATTGTGTCCGAATTGTCGTCATATGTCTAGAATGAATCTTTTGAATCCACCGAGATTATATTCTAGGAAATGTATGAAACCTGATTGTACCAATGAATTTGAAACTCCTTATTCTCCTGACAGACAAGAAATAGTATACTGTGAAAAATGCTACCAGCAAGAAGTATATTAGGGGTGCCTGTCCCGTAGTGAGCTTTGCTCTACTACTGGGATTATCAACGGGAGGTGTATTAAAAAATGAAAAAACAACAAAATATTTTAATAATTCATGATGTGAGAAGTGTGACAAATGTCGGGGCGATGTTTCGTACTGCTGATGCGGCTGGCATAAATAAAATTTATTTGACTGGATATACACCTACTCCACTTGATCGCTTTGGGAAAATTCGCAAGGATATGGCAAAGTCTGCCCTTGGAGCAGAAAATTTTGTGTCTTGGGAATATAAAAAAAATGCATTGTTATTTGTTGATAAACTAAAGAAAGAGGGGTATTTGATTATTGGTATTGAGCAAAGTAAAAAATCAATTGATTATAAAAAAGTGAAAACAAATAATAAAAATGTTTTTATTATGGGTGCTGAAGTGACAGGAATACCCAAAAATATACTCAAGAAATGTGACATAATTGCCGAGATTCCAATGTTTGGGAAAAAAGAATCCCTTAATGTTTCAGTTGCCTGTGGAATTGCTCTTTTTGGAATTTTAAGAATATAAAAAATATGAGAAATAAAATTTTTGCCGGTACGGATTTTTTGAAGCTTAAAAAATCCTGAAATTCTCGCGCCAGTCGCGCTCGAAACCCCTTAAAAACTTTATTTTCTCACATTTTTTAGTGAAGCAGAAAAATATAAAATTTAGAAAGCCTTGCGCAGGAGCTTAGAAAATAAAGGAGGTATTCCGACTCTTATTTTCTTGAGCGACGAGCAGTTCGCTGGCGAAGCTTTGCCAGATAGATTGCTTTATAAATTTTGATATCTTTCTGCTTTACTTCTGATGCACGGAACAAAAGTGTGCACTTCGGCCATTTATCATTTTTCTTAAAATTATACCTTTGCAACCACTTTTTCTACATCTTTTTCCAGTACGTCTGTAGGCTTGATGGTAAAGTTGGAATTTACCTTTTTTACCAAATAGATTTATATAATCCGACATTGAATCACCACCTAATTTAATACTTTTATTTAAAATTTCTTGTATTGCCTTGAATATTTTTTTAAACTCTTCTTTTTTAATTTTTGCTACTTTTTTTCCTGGGTGTATTCCTACTTTCCAGAGTATTTCATCAGAATAAATATTGCCTATGCCGGCTATTATACTTTGATCCATTAAAACTGTCTTTATCTTCCCATTCGGTTTTTTGATTAATCTGGCTTCAAGATCTTTGGCAGTAAAATTCTTATCTAAAGGTTCTGGACCAAGATGAGCAAGATAACCGATTTTTGTACCTGCCCGGTAGGAAGTGCCCTTTCCTTTGGGGTGGAGTAGCGTTATCTTTCCAAATTTTCGTATATCAGAAAAAGCAAGAAAATTTCTGTTTGATAAACTGAAAAGAACATGAACGTATTTATCTTTATTGTTGTAGAGCAAATGCCCTGTCATTTTCATATGAATAAGGATAGTTTTGTCTCCAGACAAGTTTATTAAAATATTTTTTGCTTTTCTTTCTACAGATAGAATTTTTTTGTTTATTACCTCCTTTTTAAATACAGGAAAATACTTCGGATTTGCAACCGTATCTTGCTGACGTTTGTCTTTAGTTGCTAGATCTGTCCAAACATCTTTTATTGCAAGGTTTATGATTGTTTTTTTTAAGCCCCTAACTGTTGTTTCTACTTCTGGAAGTTCAGGCATAACTATTTATTACTGAGAATTTTCAAAGCCTCACGTATTTTTGTATTCGTATTTGCATCTGGAGAGCATTTTTTCAAAGCATCTCGTGCTTCGTTTTGAGAATAGCCTAGTGATTTTAATGCTTCGAGTACGTCGAGTTCTCCTTGTAGGGAAGTACCAGTTTTTTCTTCTCCCATTTTGTCTCTCAATTCTATGATTATTTTTTCTGCAGTTTTTTTACCAATGCCGGATATTTTTGTGAGATATGCAATGTCTCCTGTACCTATAGCTTTTTTTAATATTTCTATGGAAGCGATTCCTAAAATACCCAAAGCGCCTTTTGGTCCGATTCCAGAGACATTTATTAGCATTTCGAAAAATTCCAATTCCTGACGATCTAAAAAACCATAAAGGTCTAATATATCTTCACGTACATGCGTGTGTATCCAAAATGATGCGTCGGCATCATTTTGTCCCGAGTCTTTGCGAGGGGCAGAAAGTCTTGATAATGTGTCTAAAGATACATTTATCTTATAGCCAACACCACTAGTTTCAACTATGACAAATTTGTCAGTTTTTAGAATTATTTTACCTTTTATACTTCCGATCATATTTCTATTATATCATGGAGATAGGTGTTTGCATTTTATAGGGTTTTCTGTTAAATTACATTTATGCCTATAATAAAATCAGCTAAAAAAGCAATTCGTGGATCTCTTCGCAAGAAGGCTTTTAATGATCGTCAAAAACGAGCAATGAAAGATGTAATAAAGAAAATCGAGAAAACTGTGAAGACAGATAAGGCAGGAGCAGAAAAATTGTTAAGTTCGGCTTTTGCGATTATTGATAAAGGAGCTAAAAAAGGTGTTATTAAGAAAAATAATGCTGCTCGCAAGAAGTCTCGTTTATCAAGACTAATCACCAAGTAGGTGATTTTACTAAATCAAATAAAAAATCAAAAAAGCCCCATAAGGGGCTTTTTTGATTAGATAAAGTTAAATGTTACGCACGTTGTACGTTTGTAGCATTTAATCCCTTTGGGGATTCCTCTGTTTCAAAAGAAACAGCATCGCCTTCATGCAATTCGTCAAAGCTTACGCCGACGAGAGAATTACTATGAAAGAATAAATCTTTCTGTAGTCCTTCTGCAGTGATGAAACCGAAACCTTTATCAGTGAGTCTTTTTATTGTACCAGTCATTGATATTTTTATTAGATTGTTAAATTACAAAATAAGTTTGTTTAAGAAATCGACTCCTTTTACTTATTTAAGCTATTAACTCAAATAGGCAAATGACTTATTTGCTCTCTAAGTATAGTATATTGTAAGCAATTTGTCAATGTTTTTTAATTGAGCGTTCCTCCTAAGAATATAGTCAGTTCTTCACCTTTTATCTCTCGAAGAGTGTTTGATTTTAGATTACCTAATTTGATATTCATTATCCTTTCTCGTTTTAGATCAGCGACTTCTTGGAAAAGGGCAGAGCACATCCTTCTGATTTGGTGTTTTTTGCCTTCGGTCAATATTACCTTAAATGTGTGGTCGTTTACTATCGTTACTTTACATTTTTTGGTGAGGTATCCCTCTATGTTTACACCTGTTTCCATTTTTTGTTTGAAATTGGAACGTAATTTGTTTAGAGTCTTTACAACATATTCTTTCTCGTGAAAGTATTTTGGATCTAATAATTGGTCTGTGATCCGTCCATCATTAGTCAATATCATAAGTCCATGCGAAGCTTTATCAAGTCTCCCTAGAGGGAATAGATCTATCCTAGGGGAACTGGTTTCAATTCCTATTGGTTTATTGTACGCAAAATAAATATATTTTTTCTTTTCCGCTCCTTTTACTTCTACCACATCATCTTTTTCTACTTTACCTCCAAGCACTGCGAGCTTGCCATTAATAAATACTTTCTTTTTTTCTACTAGTTCATCAGCACCTCTTCTTGTTGAGATTTTTTTTGAAGCCAGATATTTATTTATACGCATTGGATACAAGTTATCCATTTAGCCGTGTTTTTTACTTGTTTCTTCAGGTGCAACAACCATTCGTTGAGATCCGTAATATGCTTTTCTTATTGCTAAAGCTAACAAGACGAGGAATAGAATAATTAAAAGCCAGCCCAATAAAGTATTGGGTAAAAAACCACTACCTGCTAGAAGTGCTAGTGCTCCTAGTGGGGTAGTATTGTTTTCTTCTGTTGTTGTAGGTTCACTCCAAACTTGTGCAGAGACATTGGCATTTACTGATTGTGGCTGACCTGAAGGATCAATATAACTCAATATTGCAGGGAAATTCAAATTTGTTCCGGCGGGGATGTTGTCGCGCACTCGTACTCGGACTGTCACTGTGCCTTGCCCATTTGCTTTCAATGTTCCTAAGTTAAAGATTAAATTATTACCAGAAATATTTGGGTTACTTGGTGTTGAGGATATGTAGTTTACTTCGTATGGGAGAATCATTTGTAGAGTAAGGTTGGTGATTGCTCCTGTACCAATATTTTGATAATTTACAGTGTAATTAATTTCATCTCCCGGACGTGGTCTAGTATTATCTATAGTAGGAACTATTGGTTGATTGCGGTCAACGGAAGAAGTGATAAGTACTAGAGATGTCGGAGCAGGTTTTGGATTGTTATTAGTAATTACTTGTGCGCGTACATTAACCATTACAGAATCGGTGGATGTTCCGAAACTATTACTACAAGTGATGGTGTATGTTTTGCTCCCACTCAACGATCCAGTGTAAAAACTAGCTGGGCCAATACTTTTTTCACCTGCCCATCCGATAGATCCACCACTTGCATAACAAGATGTTGCACTAATTGTGCCCCATCGTATTGAAGTTGATCCATTGTAAGCTAGATTTGTTTGGTCTGCATCAATGACTACTGTCGGTTGGTTGTTGATCACTATTGGTATTGGTTGTTGTTGAGTCACGACGTTCACTGTCACTGACTTTATGTCAGAATTACCATTGTAATTTGAACAAGAAATAGTGTAAGTCGTAGTATATGTTAAAGGGCCAGTGTTAAAAGTATTAGAATAAATGTTTCGTGACCCTGCCCAACCATTACTGCCACCGCTTGCATAACAAGATGTCGCATTGATCGGGTACCAACGAATTATAGTACTTCCATTATAAACGACATTTTGTTGATCGGCTGTGAGACTGACGCTTACTGTCGGTCGATAATTATTGTAATAATAGTCGCAAGGCAATGTCCCTCTGTAGTTTGTTGCATCGGGGTCCTGACAAGTTGAAACTCGGTGGTAATAACTACATGGTAACGTTTCTCTGTAGTTTGTTGCATTTGGGTCTTGGCAAGTTAAGATTCGTCTGTAGTAGTCGCAAGGCAATGTTCCTCTATAATTTGTTGCATTTGGGTCTTGGCAAGTTAAGACTGGTTGGTTTCCGACATAAACTGTTACTAGATCAGAATCTGACCCGACATTATTTGTACAAGTAATACTGTAAGTCGTAGTTGCATACAATGCTCCAGTGTAGAAATTACTTGATAAACTATTGTTTGTATTGAAGTTTGTTCCATAACAAGATGTTGCTCTTTCTGATTTCCAAGTGAGGTAAGTGGAACCACCATAAGAAAGGTTTGTATCAGTCGCTTTTAGTGTCACAGTTGGGGCTTGTGGTATTACAATAGATGAACATGTACTCCCATTCCATGAAGTTCCTGAAGCACAACTTGAAGTTGCTGTCGCTTGGTCGAGAAGAATAGAACTATTATAAAGATAAAAAGTTTGAGAACTATAAGGAATCGAAACCGATAAATTATATCCTGAATTTGCATTGGAAATATTTACGTTTCCTGATTTAGTGACAGCAGAAATACCTTGTGGATTTATTGTGTCCCATGTGAGATTTACATTACAACTATTATTTCCTGAAGGGATGATACATGAAGAAGGGTTGAGAGTAAGACTACCAGACATTTGTAATTGCTGTTGACGGACTGTTATGTCCACGAATTCTGTGGCGTTTCCCCCTGGCCCAGTACATGTGATTGAGTAAGTTTTATTTGAATATAAAGCTCCAGTTGATTCAGTTGTTGTGTTAGAAGAAGCTGTTTTTGGTCCATACCAAGAACCAGTTGCATTACATGATGTTGCATTAGTTGAAGACCAAGATAATGTAGAAACACCACCGTATGATACTGTCATTGGAGACGCAGTTAGTGTGACAGTAGGGCGAGGTGTGACTTGTCCATTTACAGTTACACTTGTAAAAGCTTTTGCTTCTCCTGCACTATTAGTACAAGTAATATTAAAAGTTTTTGTTGAATATAAAGCTCCTGTAGCTTGGCTACCAGAATTTGCTCTGCTTCCAGACCAACCATCTCCACTTGCGATACAAGTCGGATTATTGGTTGAAGACCAAAAAATAGTAGAAGAACCTCCGTAAGGGACTTGTGTAGGATTTGCATAAATAGTGACAGTAGGAGGATATGTGATTACAACACATGCTGGATTTGTATATGTTTGAGAAGAAGGACCTGAACAAGTTGCTCCTCCATTAGCAGGACTTGGGTTTGTACATGTACGAGTTTGAACTCCTGAGATTCCACAAGAAGTGTCTTTTGCACTCCAATCACTCCAGCCACCGTTTATGGGAGTTGGGGTTACGGGGCATGCGGGGGTGGTAAAAGTTTCAGTTGTAGCAGGTATATAAGTACCATCACTTTGCACAGCTAATCTATAATAGTAGTTGGTATTTTGGCTTAATCCTGATAAATTAGCACTTACTTCTTTATCATAATTAAATTGCTGATATCCAATTCTTGTTCCGTTACCATTTTGGACTGTTGTTCTATCATTTCCCCATTCAAACCAAGCATTCACAGTAGTGTTGTTTGGCCATACATTCCCATATATAGTTGCACTATTACAGGTGACGTCTGGAATTCTGGCGAAAGCGGTGTTGACACCACAAAAGAGCCCTATAAGAGTTAAAGCGATTAATATGTTTGATTTGATTTTAGTCATTTTATTAATATGTTATTTTTAAAGAGTTTATTAGACTCTCCAAAATGGTCGATATTGATTCTACAATCAAGTAATTATATCAATAACTTTGGAGAATCGTGGAAGCTTTATTCTAAAAAGATAAAGCTTCCACAAAACATTTTTGATCTTAAAACAATGCAACATTTAGCAAGTAGGTGATCAGTCCACTTGCTGCACCGCATCCTATTGCGGCCACTACATTAAATTTTTTCTCTTCGGTCACATTGACCTTATTCGGACCGAAGACAATAGTACCGTCTCCGCTTTGGAGACTTACTCCAGGGACAACGACAACATTTGTTGTTGTTGTCTGGAATAGATAACCACCGGCCACTGTACCAAGGCCAGCCCCAAGAATTGTGGTGAACGTTTTTGTGGTCGTCCACGACTTTTCTTCTGAGAATGTTGGTGGTGCGGGGGGTGAAGATTTCACCCCCTCGAAGAGCATCAACTTGAGCTCTGCGAGATTATAGGATGTGGGACGCCGGAGGAGTTCATCCATTCCCTCCTGAAGACTTTTTAACCTTGACAGCATATCTTCACATGCTGACTTATAGTTATTTTCGTCTTCGAAAGAGATTTCTTTCCCTTCAGGCCTCCAGTTAGCGGTAACGACATCGTTTCCGCAAACCGCTACCCACTTTGCAATATGAGTTTCTCGGTCACATATGACCAAGACCCCCGCCACTAAGTGGTTAGTGTACTCCCTCCCTCCCTCCCCTTTTATCGTGATCGTGGGGGAATCATGAGACAAAACGATTCCTATCTCGTTTTCCCAATCAGGGACCTTGGAAGGATCCTGAGGATTTCTGTTCAGCAGAAACTGAGCCGAACATGTTGTCGTCCCAAGAAGGACAACAACCATTAGAAACAATAATGAATTTTTCATATTCAGAGGCCCTCCTTTTGAGCCTTCTAAAACATTGTTGTAAATAACATGATTTAAAATCTTATTGTAGTATATCAGACTTGACAAGAAAAGTCAAGACATGTACTACATATCCATTACAGTTGACGTGTTAGCCGTAATATGTTTACATGACAAAAAAATACCTAAAAATTAGATGTTTTTACTTGAGGTCTTATCTGAATTGTTTTTGCAGTAATACTGCCGTCTGTGTTTGCAGTACCTGTAACTATGATTTGTGTGCCAGTTGCCAAATCATTTAGAGAACCAGTAATTGTTTTTGTAACTTCAGTACTAGTACCTAAAAGAATAATTTTTGAACCAACTTGAGTGTTTGTGGAATTTGGATCTATATTATTTATTTTGACTGTGACACTATTTGCATCTTTAGAAAGTATTTCTCCTGAAACAAAACCACTACCATTCATTCTGCCATTTCTGTTTCCCATACCAGGTTGTCCGGTTCTGTTTTGTCCGTTTTGGTTGAATCCATTTGATCCAAACAGTGGAATCTGACTTTTTCCATAAGTCATACCCCCATAAAATACTCCCATTAAAATTATAATTCCTACTATTGCATAAATAATTGTGTTTTTATTTTTCATCCCAGTACTAAAATTTTATTTACTATTAATAATATTGACCTTTTTTATCTCCCATCCTTTATTTTTAATATTTATGTAATTTAATTAAAAATTTAGTACGGGACAAGTATTTTTTTTCTAGAACCTAGAACCTAGAAACTAATTTACTCATATCTCAAAGCATCTATCGGATTAAGTTTTGATGCTCTTGTTGCCGGATAATATCCGAAAACGATACCAATGATTGCTGAGACACCAAAGGCAAGCAATATGGAACTGATAGAAACTTTTGTAGTGATCAGACCAGTTTTGGTTATGACGAAGGATATGAGCCAACCAAGAATTACCCCGATGACTCCACCGATGAATGTGAGCATTACCGCTTCTAATAAAAATTGACTGCTGATGTCTTTTCTTTTCGCACCGATTGCTTTTCTTAAACCTATTTCGCGTGTTCGCTCTGTCACTGTAGTAAGCATCATATTCATAATTCCTATCCCGCCGACGAGAAGAGAGATACCAGCTATCGCAGCGAGAAGTGTCGTGAAGGTACTTGTTATAGATGAAGCAGTGGCTAAAATATCTGCTTGATTAAGTGTAGAAAAATCAGCAAGTGCTGGGTCTCCTATATGATGTCTTGCGAGAAGGAGAGTAGTAACATCATTTTGTACTTGAGAAGTTGTATCTGAACTTTCAGCAGATACACTAATGGAGGTGACGTATTGATCTCCAGAAAGGTACTTTTGAGCCGTGGTTATAGGAATAAATATCATGTCGTCTGAATTACCAAAACCAGTTCCACCTTTTGTTTGAGTTACTCCTATGACTTTGAATTGCATATTTCTTATACGAATTATTTGCCCAAGTGCTTCTCCTCCGGTTCCCCATAAATCATCTCGTACAGCTGGGCCTACCACAGCGACTTTAGCTCCACTTTCAATATTTGAATCAGTTACGAATGATCCTTCGTCGATTTGTATATTGTGTATGTCGGGATAATTTGAAGTGACACCATCGACAGTAGTGTTGGTATTTGTTCCTTTTGCTGTCACTTGATAGCGCCCAGAAACTTCTGCTCCAGCAGCTTTTACAGAGGACACTTCTTTGGAGATAGCATTAGAATCTTCTATCGTTAAAGATTTTGCTGTTCCACGTCCTGTATTTACTTGTGTTCCTGCTCCACGTGGAGCCCCAGGACGGATGGTTATGAGGTTTGATCCGATAGATTGAATAGAATCAGTGATAGAACTTTGTGCTCCCGTGCCTATCGCTGTCATGGCTATCACAGAACTGATACCTATCACAATGCCGAGCATCGTAAGACCCGATCGAATTTTATTCGAAGAGAGAGCACTATATGTTTCTTCTAGTATATCTTTTATTTTCATGATTAATTTTTTTTAATATCACTTACGATCATTCCGTCTTTAATATGAATTATTCTATCTGCATGATCTGCGACATCTTGTTCGTGAGTGATCAGAATAATAGTACGTCCAAAATTGCGGTTAAGTTTTTGGAATGTGTCTAGAACTATCTCTCCAGTTTTTGAGTCGAGATTTCCTGTAGGTTCATCGGCAAGAATGAGCGTGGGATTATTTACGAGGGCGCGAGCTATAGCTACACGCTGGATTTGTCCACCCGAGAGTTGATTAGAGAGATGTCCAAAATGTGTTTCCTCTAACCCTGCATCAAGAAGTGCAGTTTTTGCCCGTTTATCTCGTTCTTCACCGTGGATTCCTTCATAAACAAGTGGTAAAGAAACATTACGTAATACTGTGGCACGAGGGAGAAGATTAAATGCTTGAAAGACAAAACCTATTTTATCTCTTCTTATATCTGCTAGCTCATCATCGGAGAGAGTAGAGACATCTTTACCATCCAAGAGATATGTTCCAGAGGTTGGGCTGTCGAGTGCACCCAAAATATGCATGAGAGTTGATTTACCTGAACCAGATGGCCCCATAATTGCGACATATTCTCCATCATTAATGGTAAAACTTGCACCTTTGAGGGCGGTGAAATCTTCTACGCTACTTTTATAAATTTTTGTGATGTCTTTTACTTCTATCATGAATTTTTATCTTTCAAAACCTCCTGCACCTCCTATGGCACGAGTGCCGCCACCTCCTAGTAGGGAAGAAGTTGATGCAGTGCTCGTCGTGGTACTGGTGATAGTACGAGAAACTATTTGATCGCCCTCCTTTAAACCAGAGACAATTTCTGTGTTTGTATCATCTGAAATTCCTGTTTCTACTATTACTTGAGAAGGCGCCACCTTTGAAGGTGTTCCAAGTGAACCTGTGGTTGGTGAGGCGAGTGGTGGTGTAAACATTTGAACATATTTTGTAACACCTTGATTTTTTATGGCGCTTGAAGGTACTATCAGTACGTCTGTTTTTGAATTGGTGATGATGGAAGCTGAGACACTCATCCCTGGTTTCACTTGGCTATTTTCAGTATCAAAAGCAATTTTTACATTATATGATACGACACCTTGGGAAACTGTACCTATGGTGTCGATTTGTGCTACGTAGCCAGTCAATGACAGATTGTCTATTGCATCGAATGTAATTGTCGCTTTTTGTCCGAGTTTTATTTTTGCGACATCTACTTCATTCATGGATAAGGTAGCTATTTGTTGATTCGTTATTATAGAACCAAGTGTACCTGAAGATGTATCTCCGACTTTAGCTATCACACTTGCTATAGTTCCATTGAATGGAGCGAAAACATAATAATCTTTTAATTTATCTTTAGCGTCTTGTAGAGCATTTTCTTTTTGCTTCACAGATAATTCTGAAGATTGTAAATCTAGATCAGTGTTAGTGAATGAATCTTTAGAGTTTTTTATGGTTGTTTCTGATGTTAGTAGATCATTATAATATCCAGTGGTTGTATTTTTGTATGTTAATAAAGTACTTTGATAAGAAGAGAGTGAAGAATTATTTTCAGTATCTTCTGTCATAAAAACTATGTAGGTTCGTAAATTTTTTATTGCATCATTTGTAAGACTAGTCATTGCATAAGTTTGATTGATTATTTTTTCTATATCTTCTTTAGGAGAGTCATGTGTGAGCGTAATATAATACCTTCTATTTTCATCGAATGAATTTTTTGCATCATAGTATGTATCCTCGGCTTTGTTTCTGTAATCTAATGCGGTTTTTCCATTCATTCGAGCGACATTATCTGAGAGTTCTTGATTATTAAGAATACTTTCAATACCAGTCATTACGTCTGATAAATCTAAGAATGTGTTTGAAACTGTATTAAAGCCATCCTCATAAGCTTTTGATAGATCAGTATTTAGACTATCATTTGAATTTTGGAGTTTAAATTTATCCAAAGAAATTTGTGCAGACTGTAAGTTTATTTCTGCATCACGAACAGCTTTTTGTGCATCTCCATTATCGATAGAGAAAAGTGTTTTTCCTTTATAAACAATATCTCCGGGTTTAACTCCAACGTAAGTGATGGTGCCTGATACATTTGCTTTTAAATCAATTTGATTAGAACTTTCCACTTGTCCGCTTGCAGAGACAGATGAGACGATGGTGCCTTTTTGTACTGTTGTTGTCACATATTGTGTTTCGCCAGTTGTGTTTGTAGCTTTTCCGTAGCCCCAATACCCTATATATAAGACCATTATCAAGACGATGATGCTTATTATTTTATGGGAAAAAATATAAAATTTTATTTTTTTAATGTATTCTTGCATAATTGTTTATTGATTCAATAGATTAGGTCCTCCTCTCATCATTAGTTGAGGTGAGGGCATTACTCTAATAAACTTTGCTTCTATTTGACCTTGATTATTTGGAGAACCTATGACTATTATGTAATCGTCTAAGGATAAGTCTGTGGATTTTATATTTGCCATCATTTCCTGTATTTGAGTGTTGTCGCTTAGGAGAATCACCTTTTCTGTGTTGTTCTTGTCTCGCACTATTATTGTTGGTAATGTTATTTTTATAATTTTACCTATAGCGCCATTAGCATTTGGAAAATTATCTTTTCCAAAACCAGACATAGGACCACTTGGTCTCATTCCAAAGTTTTTCTCATAATTTTCTCCCCAAGCACGACCGAAAGATGCTTTATGAAAACCGACAGAAACCCCAGCAGAAAATATTAGTATTACTATTATGATTGCTCCTATTAAATATATAAAACCTGTAGAAACTTTCGACTCAAAAACCTTTTTTATGTCTTCGTATATTTTTTTCATATGGTTTATGCTATGCCATAGGTATTACCCATGTTGCTATTATTAATAATTTGCTTTGCTATGTACTTGATTGACATGAGGATGATGAAGATAAGGGAGAGAGAAAGCACAATGCTCATTGTGGGCAATGATTCAATGATAGAGAGTGAAAGTTCTTGCCAATAAGAAGTGATAGAGCTTCCATTAGAGAATATTAAAGATAAGTATTCATAAAAACCTGATTGCGTAAGGTCATTAGATAATATCTGCCAAGCGGGGAAGAGCCCTATTAGTGAGGCGACCCCGATAGAAGAAAATGCCCATAATTTTATATAAGCTATACGTTTATTACGTAAAAGTATATTGTTCCAAACATTAAGAGATAAACCAGATTTCTCTTTATATCTGGCATTTTTAAAAGCTTTTGATAGTTCTTTTTCCATATACTATATATACGGACGGAGAACCTATTTTGGTGCATTTTTATGAATTCACCTTATGACTTCCCATTCTTTACTATATGAACCCCCTCTAAAGACTGCAGAAAGATAATTAAAAAACCATTCCATTAATAATTTAGGCCAACCTATTTTGTGTGCTCTTCGCCCTGTGTGATATATGGTTAGATCTTTAGCGAAATATGTTTTTCCTATTTTTGCTATCCTATTGAAAAATTCGTAATCTTCTCCTGCTACTAAGTTCTCATTATATCCTTTTGCTTTTTGGAAAATACCTCTTTTTATCATTTGAAATTCTCCTATAGCGGCCCCTTTTTTAAAATAATTATTCAAAATAAAGTTACAGAAGTTTAATATTGAGAAAATAATTTTGTCAGCAAAAGTTTCTTGATCCCTAAATACTCTTATAGGTACAGTGAGACCGACGAGATCTTTATTCGACTCAAATATTTGTAAAGTTTTTGGGAAAAAAGAATTTATATCTGGTATGTAAACATCTGCATCAATAAAAACCAAATATTCACCCTGAGCAATTGAGGCCCCCTTGTTTTTACCCTCACTGATTTTTTGGCGTTCTGTTTCTTTATGCTCCAAAACTTTTGCATATTTTTTTGCGATTAATACTGTATTATCTGTGCTTTGTCCGTCTGAAACTATTATTTCTTTTTCACCATGATATGAAGAAAGGCATTGAAGAATTTTTTTGATGACTTTTTCTTCATTTTTAGTTGGAACAATAAATGAGATCATTGTAATTCTTTTTCAATAAGAATATTTCGTGCATACTTTATAAAGTAATATATTAAGAGTCCTATCACAGTAAATGTACCTATTACGAAATATATTTTCAGTGTATTATCTATAGAGTTGTATAGTTGCCCAAAGAAATAGCCGATAGAGAGCAACACACTTACGAGAATAACTTCTCCTAAGAAATTCAACATAAGATATTTTTTCAATGAAGTATGAGTAGCCCCTGCTGCCATAAGGGTAGCAAGTGACATACCTAGTCCAATAGTTATTTTTGATATAAACAATATTTTTTCATGATGTTGGTTGAAAACCTTTTTAGCCCTTTCAAATATTTCAGGAGTTATTTTAAAGAATTTTCCATAATTTCTTAAAAATGGTTCAGCAAAAAAATAACCGATATAGTACCAAATGATATCTCCTAAAAGATCACCTGTGATGATTACAATAAAAGCAGGCACAAGGTCAAAAAATTTGTTGTGGATTAGAATACCGGCAGCCACCATGAGTATTGGCCCCTCAATAACAGTGCCCATAAAAAGCAACAAGTATTTATAGCTAGTTAAAAAAAATAAGAAATTTGGAATTAATAAATCGAGCGTCATGTTGTGTCCTTATTAAAAGTTATTTTAGTGGTTCGCTCATTATAACATCTTTCGTAGTTTGATGAGTGCACGACGATGTTGACTTTTCACTGTGTTTAGAGGCTTATTTATAATTTCTCCTATTTCATTAAAAGTCATGTCTTCTTGATAATGAAGTGTGAGTATTGTTTTATAAGCTATTGGTAGATTATCTAAAATTTTATTTAATAGGTTAGAATCTTGTAACTTTTGTAACATTTCGTCGGGAAGTAATTCTTCATCAGGAATGTTTTCAGAAAAAGAAATCATATCATCATCTGCTTCGAGATCAGAGAATAGTAGATTTTTTTTCTTTCTAGAAAAATCTATTGCAGTATTTTTTGCTATTGTAAAGATCCAAGTTTTAAAACTGGATTTAGAAGAATCAAATTTATTTAAATTCCTCCAAATTTTTATGAAAGTTTCTTGGACTATATCAGGTGCGTTGTTTTGGTCAGTCAAATGTGCAACAAAGTTATAAATAGGGGAAGTATATCGATCTATCAGGTCTCTGAACGCATATTCTTTGCCGTTTTGATATGAAGCTATTATTTCTTCATCACTTTTATCGTATGACATGTCATTAAATATAACACGAATATTTGTAACATTTTACTTTGGTGGTGCATTATACTTTATATAGTCGTGATTAATTGTTATATTAAATAAATGTTTTTAAATAAAGACGATATTGCTGTGTTATGGGACACCATCACACCTAAATTATATGGGTATCTTGTCCATGTGCTTCATGATAAAAATCTGGCTGAAGATGTTTTGCAGACCACTTGGCTTAAAGCCATAGAAGCACTACCTAATTTTAAAGAGCGGGCTGGTGCTAGTTTTTCTTCTTGGTTATTTGCGATTGCACGAAACGAGTGTAAACAACACTGGCGAAAAGTGGGCAGGGAGGTATCATTTGATCCGACTATTCATGATAAAGAAATATTTAATTCTAAAACAGAGGATTTAATTTTTGTGGATCAGATTATGAAGCATTTATCTTCAAAAGATCGAGAGCTAGTACGGTTACGTTATATAGCTGATTTGCCTTTAAATGAAATTGCCAAGATTTTAAAAGTTAGCCCTATAACGATAAGGGTTAGAATGCATCGTACATTGGCATTTATAAAAATTATTCTTAAAAATCAACAATAATTATGATTAAATATAAAAAAATTGACGATCTATTTGAATCTTGGGGGAGAGACAAGGTAGAAGTACCTCTCAATAATGATATCTTAAAAAAAGAAATTTTAGCAAAGATTCCTGACGATTTATCTCTTAATAAGAAAATTTCTTTTAAGCGCAATTCCTACATTTGGTTTCCTTTTGCTTTTTCTGCTATGGCTGTATTTGTTATATTGTTTAATACCTTTGATTATAAAAATAATACAAATGTACAGGATATTATTCAAACTGGGTATGGAACGGGAATTTCGCAAAATTCTGATATGTATAAATCGATAGGTGCACCTTCTGTGGATCTCTATCATAGAGAGGAGTTACCTATTACTGATAATAGAGAATTTTTAAAGGTTAATTATAATGCCACACTCCGTACTAGAAACGTAATTGATTTAAGAAATAGATTAGAGATTATTATTCGTGGTTTTGGTGGGCGTGTGGATTCTTCAAATAGTGGAGAAAAGAATGGATATATCAATTTTGTCATACCTAAAGATAGGCTAGATGCTTTTAAGATAGAAATAGAAGATTTAGTTGGTAAAAAATTTTACAATGAACAATTGAGTTCTCAAAATCTTTTGGGAGACAAACAAAGGATTGAAGAAAACCAAAAACAAGCTGAAAAAAATTTGGGTAATTTACAGGCTGAACGTGCACAAATTATAAGAGAACATAATCAAAACATCTCTTCTTATCAAAATGAAGTGGATATTATAAATGAAAATAAAAGTTATCAAACAAAAATCAACAATATTGATTTAAGTATCAAAAGTATGCAGGCTAGTCTTAAGAAGATTCAATCGCAAGATAAAAATTTTTTAGATAACGTTGCCACAGTAAATGGGTCAATTTCATTAAATTGGATTAGTCTATGGGAAATGGCAGATATTTATTTACCAGGGCCAATACTTGCGTGGGTTTTCTTTTTAGCAACAATTGTAAGTTTTATTTGGTATAGATTTACAAGAGTATCGTACGATATATTAGATTTCTCTTAAATTTGTGCCCTCGGCAGGGCAATCTTTCCTTACAGGAACAGTATACCTTTTGCATTTTTTTTTAAAAAATAGGCAAAAGCTTTTCGCTTCCTGCATAAAGCCAAGCAGTTGGCTTTACTCGTGCTGGTGCCCTCGGCAGGAATCGAACCTGCATCATAACTTCCGCAAAGTTACGTCCTATCCATTGAACGACGAAGGCATTATCGTTTTGCAATTTTAGATTAACAGTTTTTAGGTAAAAAATCCACTATTAATTTTGTCTAGAAACCCAAAGAGTCCATTATTTTTTCTGAGACATGTTCTTTCATTTCCTCTTCAGGTACGTTATTTAGAAGGAAAGCATTTCTTATTTCTTCTGCATTATATTGTTTTATAGGTATCGAAAGTATTGGTATCAATAATCTTTCTGAATTTATAAAGAGTGTAGGTTTTAGACTGTCTTTTTGTACCCAAAATGATTTTATATTTTCATAAGGATAAAGACGACTTCTGATTTTTAACCCCTTTTCATTTAATTCATAAAAAACCAGGTCTGGTTTTTTAATAGCGAAAGATGCTAGTAGAATCCCGCTGATAATTAGAAGTAATCCAAAAAAATAATTACTATAGATGAATGAAGCGATAGAACCAGCGACGACGACGACACCAAGTGCCCAGAACCAGTCATTGCCTCGTTCTTTTTCTTCGTATTCTAATTCAGACCATTCTAGTTTTTTATTCTGATCCATTAGTACAATTATACTAACCTTTGATATTTAAAGCAAAATAATATTTGTTGCGGATGGTTTGGTACGCTGTTGGAACTGCTTTATTGATAAATAAGGATATTTTAGAAAATTACTCCTGATATAAAAAAATACGCTGCTATTATTCCCACGATAAAAGCAATTATCGCAATATATCCTATTATTTCTGTGATCAACATTGGTGTTGGAGTTTTGCCATTGTACACACCCCATTTTATATCGTTAGCTATTTTGTATTTAGCTGCACCCAGTCTTAAAACATCTTTCATAATTAAGAAATTTCTTATTGAGGATAGTAACATCGAAATGACTAAAGATATGAATGTTATCTGGACATATAACTTAGAGCATTTAGTAATATTATTTTGTATTACATCACTGGATAAAAAAGTTATAAACAAAGTTATTGCAGCACCAGATAAAAGTGCCCAATGAAAAAAGAATTTTATTGATAATTCTCTAGAAAATTCTACATCTTTTTCTGCCTGCTTTTCGATTTTTTCAACAGCTTCGTTTGGATCCATAATTTTATTATATCAAATTTTCTTTTGGTATGTTCGTCTGGTTTGGGTGAAAAAGGATAAAGTTTCACAAACTCAACCATGAGTTGAACAAATGATTGATGATCCTTATTTAAACTCCATTTAAGGGCTCCCGACACAATCTCATCATTCATTAATGAAGTTGCAATTTTAATATTAGCTCCTAAGGGAGCTGAAATTGTACCTGCTGGCAGATTTGCTACGTCCACCGGTAGCAAATTTTCTAAATCTATTCCGTGCTCAAAATCATCTCGAATTTTTATTTTTTTGACTAAATCAATATTTTTACCTTTAAGGTTTGCTACACGAGAATCGTAAGTGGCTGTACTTTCTATCTGTCGAAATAATCTGCGTAAAAGTATTACATAAAAATCTACATCGTGAACAGGTGAAATTTTCTTCTCCCAAAGTTCTTTGTGGGGAGTATTTAAAATACGTTTACGTTGAAATTCTAAGCTATTTAGTTTTGACTCTACCTCATGTTGAAATAACATCTTATCTCTGTCGTACATATTTTTTGCGGGGTATCTCGTGTCAGGACCTTTTCATAACAAGCCCTGCAAGGTTATTTTTAATAATTTTATTTTACTTTAAGCCGTGACATAAATACTAATGGTTAAAATAGTAAATTACAAAAACTCCCAAGAAAATCATTATTCCTCCGAGGATAGTAGGGAGAGTGACCTTGTTATTAAATAAAAGGTAACTGAAGATGGCTATAAATATTGGATAAGAAATTTCAATAAGTCCAGCAAGAGTGGCGTTTTTTGAAACGATAGAAAGACCAATGCATGATTCTGCAATCATAAGAGCAACGATTCCTCCTATGACATACCATAAAAGATTTTTTGATGAATATATGGAGACAAGGTCGGATTTTAAAGAATTATTAAAATATGAGATTACTATTGAAATGATGGAAACAACTAAAAATGCTATTCCCAAAGAAGTGAATACTGATATTTTTTTATAAATTTGTTCACTTAGAACGTAACTTACTCCCCAGAATAATGATGCACTTAACGCAAATATTATCCACATGGTTTAATTATAGCTTAATTAGGTTAAATATGTTAAAAATATGACAGGTAACTGAAACTATGTTAAAAAACTTAAATAAAGAATTCAGAAAAATCTTCACGAAGTCAATGGAAAAAGGTCTTATTAAAATAAAAACATTAAACAAATAAATTTATGATAACTATAGAGGATTTTGAAAAAGTAGATATCAGAATAGGTAAAATTATCAGTGTTGAAGATTTTCCTGAGGCCAAGAAGCCGACATATAAGCTCCGGGTTGATTTTGGAGAGTTTGGAATTAAAAGTTCAAGCGCCAGAATTGTAGACTTGTATAAAAAAGATGAACTTATGGAAAAGTTGGTTGTTTGCGTTACAAATTTACCTCCAAGAAAAGTAGGCTCGTTTATGTCTGAGGTTTTAACTACTGGATTCTACCGTGAAGACGGTTCGGTGGTTTTAGCTATTCCCGAAAAAGAAATACAACTTGGGGCTAAATTAGGGTAAAAATTAACTTGCAATACGAGTACCTTGGTGAAAAACCATTTGCCACTTTCTATCAGTTAATTTCCAAATAGAACTACGCAATGACTCATATTTAGTAGCATTTTTGGGATCAAGTTTTGAAGCTTGATATGTCACCAAGACAATATCCGAAGACAATTCCTTTACTTTAAAATCTTTTACACTAATCTCCAAATCTACTTTTTCTTCAGCTAAAGATTTTAGTGTATCGTTTTTGTTGTATATATAGCCAGAACTGCCGAACTCAATAAAATCATCAGCAAGTAATTCTGAAACAGCTTTAGGTGAGTTTCTAACCTTTTTACGGTGAAGTTTTGTTTCTAGATCAAGAAAGAGTTCTAAGCTTACTTTTTGTGGTTCCATACTTAAAGTATATCAGATTTTGATTTTAGAAAAACTTTTATTTATCGCTAGCATGTCGTGCTAGCACGACTATGCGGTGCACTCGGGTATGGTACCCGTGGGTTCAACCCTTGTAAGGACATTTTAGCATCTTTTTGAGAGTAAGACCAAGGCTTGTGGGTCGCTACTTGCAAATGCCAACAAATGCCAATTTTTTGATATAATGCAAATATGAAGATGACAGTCGGCGAATTAATAGCAAAAGAAATGAAAGAAGGAAAAAGCTCTGTAACCCTCCCAAATGGGGTTCTTCCTCCTGGGGCTAAAGAAGCATTTGAATCGCTTGCTAATATGAAGAAAAACATAGAAGAACCACTTAAAAAACAGCTTGGTGCGATAAGGTCTATAACTGATATATATGGACCACAATTAGAACGAATGGCTGAAGCACATAAAATGGTTCTTGAAAATTACATTATTCCAGAAGAAAGAATTCAAAATGTTAGAATTATTAACTCTGAAAATATTGGGGCTGGATCAAATAGAAAAGAAAGCAATGTTATAGTTGCATCATACCTATTGCCTAAAAATGCTAATTGGGAAAGTCTAAGCGTTCAGTTTCTAGATGGGCATGTTGTTAATGTTTCTTATTCAGGAATGAAATCACAAAAGTTTGATTTTAAAGATATGGGCTTTATGAACATGAAAACAAATAAGCCAGATTTAAAATGGGAATTACTCCAAGCAATTGCAGAAAATAATGGAGCATTAACTAAGTCTAAATGGAACAGAAAATTTGGGCGAAACGTTAAATATGAACTGAATGAGAGATTAAAGAAATTTTTTGGTATGGATTCAAATCCTATTTCTCACTACACTAAAAAAGGAGGATATCGAGCCACTTTTTCTCTCACAGAAGTTAAATAGTCATTGGGTGTTAAATGACGATAAAGGGACTTTTTCTTGTTTAAGTAAAAGTCCCTTTATATTTGGGTTATTTTTAATATCTATTGAATAGAAATAAAAAGAAATTGTCATTTTGTCATTCAATGACGAATATGTTTTAGAAGAGCAGCTAAGAACCTCTTCCGAAGAACATATTATGAAAAAGCAAAAGTTAGTATGGTCAATTACTTCTCGCAAAGTAAGTGATCTAACAAAAAACGGATACAATCCGAGAAAACTAGGTGAGGGCGAAAAAAGAGACTTAGAAAAGTCTATCAAGGAATTTGGAACAGTAGTTCCTGTTATCCTTAATATTGGTTCCAGAGCCAATATACTTATCGGGGGTGAACAGCGCGTAAAAGTCTATGCCGATCTCGGGATAGAAAATGTTGAGTGTATGATACCTTCTCGAGAGTTAACACTTGAAGAAGAAAAAGAACTCAATCTGAGGCTAAACAAAAACACTGGATCATGGGATGAAGAACTTCTAAAAGAGTTCGACATGGATATGCTTCTTAATGTTGGTTTTGGAGACGAAGAATTACAAAATCTTTTTGATGACGTAGATCTTGTCGAAGATGATTTTGATATTGAAAAAGCTATTAAGGAAACTACTACACCAAAAGTTAAATTAGGAGAAATTTGGGAGATGGGAAAGCATCGCCTATTAGTCAGTGACTCCACCAATGAAGATCAAGTTAAAGAACTGATGAAAAATGATATGGCAGATATTATTTTTTGCGATCCTCCGTTCAATATTTCTTGGAACTATGGAGGAAAATATGGTGGAGAATACAAAGATAATAAAAGTGAGGAAGAATACTCTGAATTCATTAGTAAAAGCATTGAAACAGCTAAAAAGTTTGCCAAACCAAACTCTCATTTTTTCTATTGGTCAGATCCAAATAGTATAGGGCTAACACAATCTCTTTATGATAAATATCAAATAAAGAAAAGACGGGTGTGTCTTTGGATAAAATCAAATCAAAATTGCACACCACAGATTGCTTGGAATAGACTCTATGAGCCATGTATATATGGCACACTTGGTAATAAACCATATCTAAATAATAATTTTAGAAATGCTAATGAAATTCTTAATCAAGAAGTAACTACTGGTAATCAAGTCTTAGATGAACTACAAGATATGATAGACCTTTGGTTGGTTAAAAGAGACAATACTAGAAATTATTTACACCCTACTCAAAAACCTGTCACTTTAAACGAAAAACCATTCAAAAGATGTTCTGCCCCAGGACATATAATTTTCTCGGGATTCGCTGGAAGCGGATCCGATTTGATTGCATGTGAAGAATTAAATCGTGTATGGCGTGGAGTCGAAAAAGATTTGATCTTCGCAACTATCATCATAGATCGATGGGAAAAATTTACCAACCTTAAGGCAAAGAAAATCTATGAAAATAAATAAAGGAGAAATCTATAAGGTTGGAAATCATGTGATCGGTTGTGGTGATTCTACAGATCAAGTGTTTGTGTCTAAAGTAATTGGAAAAAATAAAATACGGGCTATTATTGCCGATCCCCCATACGGCGTTGCGTATGTAGAGAATAAAAAAGGTTTTACTAAGCTTGGAGTTAAAGATGAAAAAATAATTGCAGGCGATCATCTTCAAAGTGAAAATGAGTATGAAGATTTCACTAGAAAATATTTAGGTGCAGTTATTCCATATTTAGAAGAACATAATGCTTGTTATGTATTCAATGCTGATCCAATGTTTCCATCTCTGCGTATTGGTATGAAAAATGCAGGTTTTTATTACAGCCAAATGCTCATTTGGATTAAAAATCAACCTGTGATGAGCAGAAAAGATTATCTATCACAATATGAACTCATTGCATATGGATGGTTTGGTAAACATAAGACAGAAAGATCCAAAGCCAAAAATGTCATATATTATCCAAGACCAAACAAATCTAAACTTCACCCAACGCAAAAACCGATTGGGTTGCTTCGTAAAATTATTCCTGACAACACATCCATAGGAGATATTATTTACGATCCATTTTTAGGAAGTGGTTCTACTGCTATTAGTGCTGAACATTTAGGTCGAAAATGTATTGGTATAGAGATAGATGAGGAGTATGTATCTATTGTACTTCAAAGACTAGAAAAATTGACTGGAGAAAAACCAGTTAAGATATAAATGTATGAGCGAAGAAGACTTTATCAAGGATCCATACAAAAAACAAACATATGAGACGTATGCTCTTTGGAAGTCTCTCCCTTCATTTTTAAAAGGACAACCAAGAGTAGCTCTTGAAAAATTTGGAATCAGTGAAGAAATAATATTTGAACTTCTATCAATCAAGACTCAAGCTGAATTTTCAAAGGAATACAATATTGATGTTGGAACACTCACTGATTGGAATAAAAGATTAGAAAAGGATGGTTTAGTCAAAAATATCAATAGTTGGGCTAGAAAGTTAACTCCAAATGTTATCTTTGCTCTATACAAAAATATTACTAAACATGGCAGAGCTCATGAAGTAAGAGCTTGGTATGAATTAATTGAAAATAATTAATATGGAAAACATTAATTTAACTGAAATAAATACAATTCTCTCTGATACTCTTCGTAAGGTAGTAGGTAAAGAGATATCACTAAAGCAAGCAAGTATGATAGCGAAACTTGCCTATACACTTTCAAAGAATATTGTGAATGTGGAATTAAAAGACAGGGTTGAATTCCTTGAACAAGCACTTAAAGCAAGACGATAATATATGAAAAATCTAGCAAACATTTTAAGAAAATCTAACCTTTCTCCCAAAGAAAGAATTATTACTATCGTTCAAAACGAAGTATATAAAGAAAAGAACGGTAAAGGAACTCTCACTGATTCAGAAATTTATGCTTTATCACAAGGATGGAAACCAAGAGATTCTCGTGAGGTTAAAGAATACAATAGTTATTTAGATGCTTCTAAACTGGAAAGATCTATGAGATTAGATGCACGAATGTTTGCGTACCGATCAGAAAATTTCTTATTACGAAATAATATCTTGATTAATTACACAACATACTTAGATAATACTTTAGAAGATTTTAAGAAAAATGACACTGTAAATAAATACATATCACAAGAAGAAATAATAAATTTCATTTTAAAAAATACTTACCTAAGTTATGAAAAATTAATTCATATAATTACTTTTAATAATCTTCCCAAAAATATTAAAGATGACCTACTTCTTCTAGATGAATATGCATCTTACGATGGAAAGTATTTAGAGGATGAGGTTTTTCTTTATGAGATATTTAAGAAATCAAAAAAATTAAGTATACAGGATAAAAATATTCTTATTGATCATATATTTTCTCGTATGTATAATGACGGTTTTAGAAAAATCAAAAATGGCTCTGAAAAAGATGGTTTTATGATGTTACATTCTTTTGCTGAACTTACAATACAAAATATTTTTAAAAAATGGGCAGAATATGCTCATATTAATCTTGATGAGCAAAATATCAGTATCGAAAACTATTTACTTAATAAGTTTGAAGAATATGCAAAAAATAGAGATCAAACAATGGAGATGGTTATAAGGGATATATTATCCAAGTGGATAGATGATGGATTGTTTGTGTCTGAATATATGCCAATATTTTTTAGCAACAGAAAAGATACATGGAATGGAGATACAAAACTTACCCACAAAGAGATTTTTACAAAATGGTATACAGAATTACAAAAGACAAAAATTTATATTAATAAACTTATTTCAAATAATGATATAGAGGTTAAATTTATAGATAGAGAAATTTTTGGTGACACAAAAAAGATTAAAATAGTAACAGGAGAAAGTTTATATAAATGTAAAATAGATATTGATTTTGTGAAAGAATATAAAGATCAGATAACAATGCTATCACCAGTAGTGGGTTTATTTTTATTTATCAAAAAGCATAATAACCCATTAAGTAGCTATAAAACACTGAAATCTTTTTGCGAGATGGCACAAACTTTTTCTGACATATTTGATATTGATATGACAGATAAGTATACAGAGTCTTTGCGTTCTTTTGAACAAGAATTATCTATGGTCAATCAAACTTTTAGTAAGTTGCTTGATAAAGTAATTGGACTTTTGTATACAAATGACAACATTAAATATGTCTTAGAAATAGAAGAAGATAATTTGTCTTTTGATTTAAATAAAGAATCTCTTGAACCGACAGATGAAATGATTAATGATTACAAGGGTGAGCTTAAAAAGATGGGTTTCGGAACCGATATATAAGACAAATGGCAATAAAAAAGGGTGATCATACAATAATCACCCTTTTTTATTGCTAGGCATTTACTCGAACTTATTCTTTACTCCCATCTGCGTAAATGATGGTTGTAACTTCCCATTTATACTTTAAATTAACAAATTCAGTATCTTTTAATTTAACGTCTTCATCCATAAATTGATTATAGTCTATTCCTGATTCCCAAACTTTACTTTGGTGCGCAGGAATTGATTTATCATAACCTACACTTATAGCTTTTATTTTATTATCAAAAATATCATAAAAAGTTAAGACACCCTCTACTCCTTTAATATCTTTATCTGTTTCATTGGTTAGCTTTAGATTCATTTGAATTTGATCTTGATAAGTACCGTCAGTATAATTTGCTTCATAGAAGCTCTTTTTTGTTACTTCAAGACTAACTTTATTTACTTGAGTGATTGGAGCTTGAGTATCTGCTTTAACTACTCCACCTTGTTGCAAGCTTTTACTTAACTCTTCTTTTGCCTTAGCAACATCAGAAACATGTTTTGCTGTAGAAATTGAACCCATAATAATTGCTAATACAATTAATGCCACAATAGAAAGAACTACGCCATGTTTACTTGCTGAAGTTTCTATTTGTTTTATACCTGATGCTTCTGCTTTTTTCTCATATTTCTTTGTAACTAAATGCATAATTATTCCTCCCGCAATTCCTACCATGAAAGCGATGATAGTTATAAATGTTCCACCAATTGCAGTTCCTATTGCACCACCAGCCTGTTCAAATTCATTAGCTGATGAAGAGATAACTTTTGAACCAACAACAAAAGTTAAAACTAATGCGGACACTGGAAGCAAGAAGAAAGATATTTCTGTTAAACGAAAAAATCTTTCTAAAATATGATTCTTCTCTGTGAATTGATATACATTCCAGATCATTAGAATCCAAATAATTAAGAACCCTATACCCATGTAAGAGTTACCAGTCATCCACGCATAATTTTGCCAAAAAATTAAAGCTGGTAACAATGCTAACAAAATCTTAAGAGACAAATGCTTTTTGATATTGTTTTCCATATTTTCTATTTTGCGTTTTATTTATAAAACCCAGTGATAAGACGCAAAAAGCCCACCACATAGGTAGTGACCGAAGTCACTCATATCCGTTTCCAGATACGGCAGATCGTGCGACCCCATATGATGGGTTCTTTATGCACGATCTGACTAACTTTCACCATGCCTTTATTCCTAAAGGTTTAGGCTACTTAAACTATTAACTTGTAAAGAAATTATACCTTATTTTTTAAGGTCGCACCATATTAGCTCACATTTAAATATTTGTGTAGTCGAGTTATCAACAGCTTATTTAATGTGGAATATTTTGATTTTTAGATTATCAATAATTAGACTATCAGCGGATAATCCCTTAAAGAATTTAAATACTACGTTTGTTTTAAGTTCTTCAACTTTTGCTTCCTTGTCTTTGATACTATCAGGATCATTTTCTGTCCATTTCTCAACTATTTTTATTCTTTCCTGTTCAAGAGAAGAAAGATTCGTTATCGAAAGCATAAGACAATCTTCCGCCTTTTCTGCAAACTTTGTATTATCTTTATCTAAGGTTTTATCTTCTTCAATTTCAAATTCGTTTATTGAGAAAGAATCGTTTTCAAATATAAACATTGTGTCTGGGTAAGATTTATGTTCTTGGAATTTATATACAATGTAAAAAGGAATTCCATTTATTGATCCTTGGTAATAAGGACCATTATCTTCTCTTGAATTCGTTTCCTGCCAATGTGGTTTAAAATTTTCAGGATTTGTGTCTTGAATATTGAAATATCCATTAATCCACAGAACGATTGCACTGAGATTATTTTCAGCTGAAACAATTTGCCCGATTTTTTCCTTTTTTATAGGTATAATTTTACCAAACTTTTTATAAATTGATTCTAGGACTTTATTGTCTTCTGATCGAGCTAAATCTTCACCAAATTGATTACCATTAGTATAATGAACATTCGTTTCAGCAATAAATTGTTCTTTATGTAATAAAATATTATATCCGAAACCATCTATCTTTTTTTCAGTATCCTTAGTGAATTTTTGGACTCTGTATAGCACACGAGCTTTTTCATATGAATCAAAGTTTTCTTTTACAAATTCATTAAATTTGGTATCGTCCAATGATTGTTCAATTATTTTTTTTCTTACGTCAGTTTCATATTTTTCGGCAATTTGAGAAAAAATGTTGTAAAATTTAATCTTTACAGAGATAAATTGTTCATCTGTTATGTGTGTGATAGAAACAAAAGAATGTTGTGTCTTGTTAAGCAGTGGATCAAATTGCTGATTTCCTTCTTTAATATGTGATAACCCATCGTTATAGTTTCCATCTTTGATATTAATAGCAAGATTTGGATCATCTACAATAATTTTAAGAATTCTATCAACTAATAAATTTTTAATGTCATCATGAATTGTCACGGTGTAGACTTCTCCCTCAGGCATACCCCAACTATCCCAACCGAATGATCCTCTTTTTTCAGAAATTTCAATTGCTTTCAAATAAATAGAAAGATAATAGTTTAAATTATCTTCAACATTTCTATAATAATACACTGGGTCTTTTTGTAACGAAGATAAAAGTTTAGAAAAAGCTTCTTTGTAAAAATCTCCTCCACTATTATGTTTATATGCCCAAGCAGTAAAACCAAAAATTACAGCTTTCTTTATTAAAATTAATTCATCTAGCTGTGGAAACTCGTCGTGTTCGTAACTTTCACGAGAAAATGAATTATCTAAAAAAGCTAAGGCTTTTGAAAAAGCTTCTAGATTTTTTTTATCAAAAGCAATCTTTATTTGTCCATTCAAGCTAGAGAGAAAATTTATTGCGTAATCAATATAATTTTTATCTTTTTTGATCTTTGATTTAATAGAATATTTTGCAACTTCGTTAAGCCATCTAAAGTAGGCATCATGAAACTTAGTTTGCTCATCAGGACTAAGATCAAAAGATTCATAAAAAGCATGACCAAAATTTCTTAAGAAGATATTAAAAGTCTGAACTGATTTTTTATCTAGGGACTGGTATATATAACCCAAAGAGAAACCAACCACTTTCTTTATACAGTCGATATCTCCTTGTTTAAATGAATACTTTTGAAGAGGAAAAATAATATCATCATTTATAAACTGAATTATGTCCACATAAGAATCAGCTTTACAAGTAAAATGATCAACAAAACTAGAGAACTCTTTCAGTTTCAACTCAAGCCCCTTAGAATCCTCCATTTTTATTAAGGAAAACATTTCAGAATAATAAGACCTCATTTCTGCTTCAAGGTATGAAGACGGGTTTTCATATTCATCGCTAATGGAAACAAAGGATCGTAATTTTTCCTCGTCTATTTTTTGTCCTTCTTCTTTTTTAATTCCTAATATAACATCATCAAAATCAACAGGTGCTCCATTTGAAATACTGTAAGGTATATAGTAAGAATACTTTTTAGAAATTTTCTGACTAGTTTCTTTTGTTAAATAAATTTCTTCCGTAAATAAAACATTTATATCAATGTTTGTTATATAACCAGAACTCTGTGCCCGAATAAAATAATAAGAATCATTATTTTCATCAAGTAAAAATCTTTCCACATCCTTACCGTCCCTTTTTTCTTCTAGTAATTTCTGAAGTGCATCATTTTTAATTTTCAAATCCTCAAACTCTTTGAGTTTTTCTTTTATCACTTCTTCTTTGAATTTCTTTACAGCTCTTTCTCCTGAAAGTTCATTTTCATTAAATTTAAACACTTCTTTAAAAGCATCAAAAATACTCAACAATAAACTAGCTGATAATATAAAATTTACAAATTCATAAAATGGACTTGGAAAAGCTAAAAAGCTTAATGCAAAAAATCCTAAACACTGAGTTATAACCTTTTTTATATTTGTATTTTTAGTGAGGGTAATTTTCTCACTTTTATCCTGAAGCCCGTATATGTAAACCCCTAGAGAAATAACAATAGTAAAGATTACACCGTAAATTGCTATGAAGGTCTCATTTGCACAAATAAAACCAACTAAGCATGTTTGACTAATATTGGGAATTACTAAAAGATTTGACATTACACAGTAATTATACCATAAAACACGCTAAAATAAAGGCATTTGGGATATTTTAGTTACCAACACTATGGCAGTGGGACGCTCTGGACTCGTAGGACGGGTTGCGTCATTAATATAGGTATATGAAAATAGATAACCCAAATCAAGAGAAAGGTGTAGAGAAAATCAAGGTAGAACCAAAGAAGATAAGGTACTGTCTTTATGCAAGAAAATCAACAGAATCAGAAGAAAGACAGGTTCTTTCAATAGACAGCCAAATCAGCGAGATGCTCCAATTAGCCGATCGTGAGGGGCTTGAGGTGGTCACTATGAAGCGTGAATCGCATAGTGCTAAAGAGACTGGGCAACGACCTGTATTCAATGAAATAATTGAGGAAATCAAACAAGAGAAATTCAATGCAATACTCACATGGGCACCCGATCGTATTTCAAGAAATGCAGGTGACCTTGGAAAAATAGTAGATTTAATGGATTCAGGAAAATTACATATGATACGAACCTTCGGTCAAACATTTGGGAATAATCCAAATGAAAAATTCTTACTGATGATTCTTGGCTCACAAGCAAAACTAGAAAATGATAATCGAGGTATTAACGTGAAGCGAGGACTACGAACAAGAGTGGAGATGGGGTTATGGCCTGGGATGGCACCGCTTGGCTACTTAAACCAAAAGTTAATGGATCGGAAGTGTCAGATAGTGATTGATCCTGATAGAGCACCTATAATAAAGAAAATGTTTGAGAAAGTAGTATATGAACACTGGAGCGGTAGAAAAGTATACAATTGGTTACGATTTGATTTAAATTTCTATACTCGAGGAAATAAACCCCTGACACTCTCAGGGGTTTATCGTATATTCAATATGCCAATCTATTATGGACCATTTGAATATCCTAGAAATTCTGATAATTGGTATCAAGGAAGTCATACGCCAATAATCACTCAGGAGTTATTTGAAAAAGCTCAAGCACAATTAAAGAGAGATAGAATCGTGAGAGAAAATAGAGAGTTTGCTTTTACTAAATTATTTACATGTGGAATGTGTAGTTCAGGAATATCTGCTCAAGAGAAATACAAGGAACTTAAAGATGGAACTACTGCTAAGTATGTTTACTACTCCTGTTCGAAGGCTAGAGATAGAAATTGTAAAAACAAATATATTAGAGAAGAAGAATTGATTGATGAATTATTTAAAGTTATTGATAAGGTAAGTATTAATGAATTAGGCATGCGAATTAAACTCGAAGAAGAAATTAAACGATTCAATCGACTTCAAAGGTTGGCGACAAAAGGTACGCCAAAGTATTCGATCAATGAAGACGATGTAAACACAAGAGAATATGCCAAGTATGTACTTCGAGAAGGCACACCCTTAGAAAAGAGAGAATTGCTTGGACATTTAAGGAGTAGGTTGGTGTTGAATGATAAAAAAATCACATTAGTAACTTAATACTATAATATTTCAAAAAATCATTGAAAATGGTAATATTTAATATATGAAAAAAGTGATTATATTAGGAGCTAGTGACGGTCTTGGCAAGGCAATTGCCAATTTATTTAATAGTGAAAAAATAGAAGTAATTAATATAAGTAGAACACCTTGTGATATATCAGGTGTTACAAATATTGCTTGTGATTTATCAATAGAAAAAGACATCGATAATGCTGTTAATACTATAAAAGAAAAGCATAGTGATTTTGATACAATAATAAATTGTGCTGCTATTGTAGCGATGGAAAAGATAAACGAGATTACATATCCTAAACTTGAAAAAGCATTTAAAATAAACACTATAGCACCATTATATTTTCTATCTTCTCTGTTTGATACTATTGTAAAAAATGAAGCAGATATATTAAACATTGGTACAACAGCAGACCTAAAGGCTGGTTTTGTTGATCAATTAGCATACACTTCAACTAAATATGGATTAAGGGGTGGTTCATATAACCTTGGATTAGAATTAGCAAAAACAAAAAGCAGAATGATATATGTTCACTGTGGTGGTATGAATACACAGATGCATGAAAAAGATTATGGAAAGAAAATAGAAGACCCAACTGAATGGATGGATACAAAAGATGTAGCTGGTATAGTTTTGTATTTATTAAAATTACCTAAACAAGTAGAGATAACAGAAATTACTATTAGTCGTAAGAAAAGAAGATTAATTTAAAAAAATAAAATTTTATGATTGAAAATAGTATTGTTTATCGAGACTTCAAAGGAAAATATGAATACCTCCCTATTTCAAAAGCGGAAGGTTCTTTAATTTGGGATAGAGATGGAAAAAGATATATAGATTTTTCATCAGCTTGGAACGTGACAAATCTAGGATGGAATAACCCAGAAATCAACGAAGCGATAATTGAACAAACGAAGAAAAATGTTCAGGGTCTTCTTTGGGGTTCAGATCCGATTCAAGAAGAATATGCCAAGGCTTTGACAGAAGCACTACCCGAAGGACTCGATGCTTGTATTAAAGAAACAAGTGGCACAGAGTCAATCGAGGTTGCAATTAAAGTTGCTCGTGTTTACACAGAAAGAAAAAGAATCATTGGTTTTAATTCCCATTATCACGGACAGTTATTTGCCTCACTTGCTATTGGGTATCCAAAAGATTCACATCAAAAACTTCAACCGTTAGTTCCAGAAATTGAACCTATCCCATTTCCACACAATAAAATAAGTGAAGAAGATTTCAATAAATTCCTGTCAGATTTTGAAGAATTACTCTCAAAAAAAGATATCGCTGCTGTTGTTACAGAACCAGGAATCATAACTGGTTGGGGTTCAACACTTATTGCGTATCCTAGGTTTCTAACAAAACTTCGAGAGATTACTTCAAAGTACGGAACATTACTTATTGTTGATGAAGTTGGAACAGGTTTTTCACGAACAGGAAAACTTTTTGGCATACAACATGAAAATGTAACACCAGATATGATTGTATTTGCAAAAGGAATATCAAATGGGGCTTCTGCTATTGGTGCAGTTGTGGGTAAATCTGAAATGTTCGAAAGGGCATTTTCAGAAGCAATGCTAATCTCTACCTTTGGTTGGACTCCAATAGCATGTGCCATTTCTTTAAAAGCTCTTCAAATTCATTTAAGAGATAAAACTTGGGAAATGGCAGAGAAGAAAGGAAATTATATACAAGAAAAATTAAAAGCTCATGTTGGAAATACTGTCGTTGAAGTACGAGGAATGGGATTAGAGATAGGATTACAATTCAAAGATGCAGAAACTTGTAAAAGAATTCAAAAGGCATGCTTTGCCGACGGACTTCATGTCGTTGTAGGGAGTGGAGATAATATGCAAATTATGCCACCACTTACAATTTCACAAGAATTACTAGATGAAGGTTTGAATATTTTAATTAAAAATTTGAAAAGTTAAATAATAAATTTATGAAAATCATAAAAAAATTAAACGAAACTTTTGTACGTGAAGATGCTCACGGTGGTAGTGGTGGACGTAAATTATTATTATCAGAAAATGAGATAAATAATGTGCAAGGTATGACATATGGGTTTTTGCCAGCAAATTCTAAATTTGCATGGCATATGCATGAAAAAATGAACGAGGTAATGATTGTTTTAAAAGGTCAAGGAAATGTCCGAGACGAAGATGGTATGTATACTTATTCAACAGGAGACGTATTTATATTTCCAAAAGATATTTTTCATGAAATTGAAAACGTATCTAGCGAAGAAAACGAATATATTTTTGTACGAGTTTATGAATAAAAAAAGAATTAGTATACAACAAGGACCGTTCTTGTTGTATACAATATAACTATGGGAGAAATAACAAAATTTTATAAAGAAGAAGAAATTGCGAAAAAAGTAATAGATTTTTGTTTGGGGAAATATCAACTAATATTTATTTCTGGTAACGGAGGATCTGGGAAAACAACTCTTAGTAAACAATTAGTAAAAGAGATTAATTCACGTGGACTAGAGGCTAATTGTATTGATATGGATGATTTTATGATTGACAGTAAAATACGTAAAAGCACTCAAAAGGAATGGATTGATGTAAAAAACAACAAAAGAGTTAGTTATCATACATGGGCATTTAAAGAATCATACCATTTAGACTCTTTGGAAACTTTAATTCATTTATTGATGAACGGAAAGGATTGTTCTTATAGACATAAAAGCGGAGAAGAGACAGAACTAAAATCAGAATTTCCTTTAACAATAATTGAAGGAGTAGGTACAGCTTTTCTTAAAAAAGAGGAAATGATGTATGGAATTTTTGCAATGTGTGATTTTAAAGTTGAAGTTGATAGACGAATAAAGAGAGCCCGTGATGGTGAAGATAATTTGTCACGTGAAGAAGTTGAAGAAAAAGCCACTGAAAGAAATGAACAATTTGAAGTAACAATCCTACCTGAGAAAAATAAATTTGATTTGGAATTGTGGAGTTTAGAAGACTACTCTTTTAGAGTGGAGCGAGACAATTTAAATATACTATAAATCATAGTAAAAATATGGAAAACTTAATTCAAAACATAGTTAAAAATGCCGAATCTTTAAAGAATAAATACACTGATCAAAAAAATATTCCAGTTAACTATGCCTGTATTTTTTGCCAATCTAAAGAAGAACAAACTAATTTTTTAGAAGAGGCACATAAACTAGGTATGGTAATACAAGAAACTCCAAGCGGTCCACTCTTTAAAATATCTTTAGAAACTGTTGCTGGTAAATTACAATTATTAAAAATTAGAAAACCAGATTCAACTCGACAAGAACGTGGAGATGCTGATTTTACGGTCGTTGATTATCCCTCCTTTAAAGAAAAGTATTTAAATAAAGCTGGATTTTCACTTATACAAAAAGAAAATTTTGAAATGATTGAACTGTACGAAAAAGACAATAACGTAAGAGTATATTTTTCATTTCCTCCTTTAGATAAACAGTTAAATTTGATATAATTAAAATATGAATAAAATAGTGGTCACCCAAGATTTGGGCTTGAATGACGAAGAAAGAGAAAAACTAAATAAACTTGGTGAAGTTAAATATTACGAAGATTTACCAAAAACACCAGAAGAATGGTTAGAAAGATGTAAAAATGCTGATGTTATTTGTTCTGGTAAATTTGGGTTAAAACTTAAATATCAAGAATTAGAAAATGCTTTTTTGTCCTTGCCTTTTGTTGCAACAGACTTTTTAAATAGAGATATATTAAAGGATAGAAATATAAAAGTTTCGAATTGTCCTGGGTGCAACAAAGAAGCTGTAAGTGAGTGGATAATTGCAATGGTTCTTGATTTGTTAAGAGATTTACCAAACTGGATAAATAGAAAAGAATCTGACAGTATCCCAAAAGAAACAAAGGGATTAGTTGGTAAAAATATTACAATTTTAGGTAAGGGTAATGTTGGGTCTAGGGTTGGTAAAATATGTGAAGCATTGGAAATGAATGTTAAATATTTTACAAAGAATGATAATCTAATTGAATCTATAAAAGATGCTGATGTGATAGTTGATACCTTAGGTTCAAATGAGACAACCAAAGGTTTACTAAATAAAGAATTCTTTAATTCTTTTAAAAAGGGTTCGTATTTTATAACTGTAACTAGCCCTAAAATATATGATATAGAAGCGATGATTGAAGCTTTAGATAAAAATATTTTAGCAGGTGTTGCTAGTGATTGTGCTTCAATACAAGTCGGTGATGTTAATGATCCTTTCTATATTAAACTAGCTAATCATCCAAAGGTTTTAGCTACTCCACATATAGCTTATAATACTGATGCAACTGATAGAAAAGCTAGCAAAATGATGATTGATAATATTGAAGCTTATTTGAAGGGGGTGCCTATAAATCTAGTTGAATAGTTTTATGATATCAAAAAAGAGCAACAAGGGTTGCTCTTTTTTATATAACTTGTAGCTTTGTGGGTCACGCTTAGTACATAACTAAATGGGTCATCAAAACTAACAGGTTGTCAATGCGGAGGCGGTGAGATTCGAACTCACGGTGCCTTTCGACACTCCGGTTTTCAGGACCGGTGCACTAAACCGCTATGCGACGCCTCCCATCTACGCTTCATAACATTACTTTATTTAAAGTGTTTTTTCAAGTTTTATTTTTTAGGTAAAATTCCTTGCAGGGATTTTTGGATATCACTTATTTTCTTTTTAGCGATAAAAAAGATGTAGAAAATTTCAAGAATCCCAAAGGTATTCACTATCATAAGAATGACAAACCACCACTTTTCATTTCTTTTTGATGCAGTCCAAAGTGAATAAGCTTTCCAAGGAAGAACCCAGAAAATAGTTATTAGTAATATTATTAAATTCTCGTTTGTTAATTGGTACATCATATAAAAATAATATCAGAAAAATCTATTTTATGCTAGTATTCCTCGTATGAGTATTAGAAGATTTCTAGGAATTGATTATGGAACAAAAAGAATAGGTGTGGCTATTTCAGACGAAGAAAGAGTTTTGGCTTTTCCAAGGGAAATCGTATTGAATGATCTAAACACCTTAGATAAATTAGGGGAAATTATAAAAGAAGAGAATATTGGAGAAATCGTGGTAGGGGAGTCAGTAGACTTTTCGGGGAAATTGAATGTTTTGTCTGCAAGGATTGATGTTTTTATTTTAGAACTCAAAGATAAGTTTAATCTACCTATTCATAAGCAGAAAGAATTCTTAACTTCAGTGGAAGCTCGTAAGGCAGGGGATAGTAAAAAAAGTTTGAATCAATCACAAGCTCATAGTAAAATAAAACAGATTAAAAGTGGGAGGATAGATGCATCAGCCGCCGCTTTGATATTGCAGAGATATTTAGATCGAAGATCCCGACAAATAGAGGGATAAAATAAATAATGTAAAAAAATAAGATGATAAATATAGAAGATTTTAAAAAAGTTGATATTGTAGTTGGAGAAATATTGTCAGCAGAAAAAGTTCCTGATACAGATAAATTATTAAAATTATCTGTTGATTTAGCTGAAGAGAAACCAAGACAAATAGTTTCTGGTATTTCTTTGTATTTTCCAGATTGTAGTGTTTTGGTTGGTAAAAAATGTATGTTTATCGCTAATCTCGAAACGAGAGTGATTCGTGGCATAGAAAGCCAAGGGATGATATTGGCTGTTTCTACTTCAGATGATAAATTTTCTTTACTCGAGCCAAATGGTGAAATTCCTGTTGGCACGCGAGCAAGATAAAGAGTATAATATTGTATATGTTTAGAGATTTATTTAATAGATTTTTTCCTACACCCAAATTTCTCGTGTTGCCTTCTTTCGGTTTAGATATCTCAGATGAATCTATAAAATATATAGAATTAATAAAAACAAAAAATGGAATTAAGGTGAATCGTTATGGAGAGAAAAAAATTCCAATGGGTGTTATCGAATCAGGTAAGATCAAAGATACCAAACGTATGGGCGGTATTTTGACATCTTTGAGAAATGAAGAAGGGTTGAAATCTGTTCGTGTCTCTTTACCAGAAGAACAAGTCTATCTTTTTAATTTAAAATTAGAAAAATTAGGTTTGGAAAGTATTAGGGAGGGGATAGAGCTTTCTCTTGAAGAATATATTCCAGTTCCTGCTGAAGATGCCATATTTGATTACGAAATTTTGAGTGAGAATGAACAGACTTTTAAATTACAGGTTGCTGCTATCCCTAAAAATGTTATTGAAGAGTATTTATCGGTTTTTAAAAATTCTCTCATATCTGCAAAATCTTTTGAGCTTGAAGCACAAGCTGTAGCTAGGTGTGTCATTAAAAAAGGAGATTTGGAAACATATATGTTGGTAGATTTTGGGAAAAAACGCACGGGGATATTCATAGTTTCTGGGGGGATCGTAGTATTTACTTCTACTTTAGATATGGGGGGGTTTATGCTTACTAGCATGATAGAGAAAAATTTCAAAATAAGTTTTGAGGAAGCAGAGAAAAGAAAAAAAGAATTTGGTTTGAAACGTGACCCCGCTAATGCAGAAGTGTTTTCTGTGCTTTTAAATGGTGTCTCTATTTTACGTGATGAAATAGCAAAACATTTTTTATATTGGCATACACACAAAGATGAAGAGGGGAAAGATAGGCCGATAATAAAAAAAGTGATTCTTTCTGGTGGAGATTCTAATCTTATAGGACTTTCTGAATATTTTTCTGTAAGTATGAAAACTCCAGTGGAGATAGCTAATGTTTGGGTCAATATATTACAAGCAGGAGAATACATCCCAGACATAGATTTAGATGAATCGTTAACATTTGCAACAGCCCTAGGACTTGCCTTGGGGGATTTTGAACATGATTAATTTAATTCCAAATGAAGAAAAGAAGGAAATGTCTAGAGATTTTTATCTCAGGCTTATAACCGTATCATTTAGTATGATCGGGATATCTTTTTTTATTGCTTCTATTTTAATTTTACCATCTTATTTTCTTTCTTCAGTGGAGGAGAACGCTATCAATGCAAAATTAGAATTACAGAAAAATGAACCGATTCCTGTTCCTGACCAAGGCACTCTAATTACGATTAATGATTTAAAGGGTAAATTAGGTTTAATTGAAAATATACAAAAAAGTAAGATTATTTTTTCTCAAAGGATAATTAATGAAATAATATTAAAGAAAATTCCTAGTATTAAGATTACAAACATTTCCTATCAAAACAATTTACCAACAAACGAGAAAATAAATATCAGCGGCAGAGCTCCAAATCGTGAAGTTTTACTATCATTTCGTCGCGCACTCGAGAATAATATAGCTTTTTCAAAAGTCGATTTACCAATTTCCAATTTTGTTAAGGGCTCTGATATTAGGTTTAGTTTAAGTTTGATTCCATCATAATTATATGCAATTCCTTAATCAAAAAAAATCTTTTATCTTTTCTGTAATATTTTTTGTCTGTTCTGTTTTGGGATTTTTTTTCTTGTATGGAATTATAAATGATAAGAAAGAATCGACATTATTAGCACAAGAAACGTGGCAGATAGAATCTTCAAAGAGGAATGATGTGAGGTCTCTTATTAATTCAGTAAAAACAACCGCCGGAGAGAGGGCGCTACTCGATACATATTTTATTAGGAGTTCTAACGTTGTGCCATTTTTAGATACTATCGAAAGATTGGCAAAGGAGGTGAATGTCGGTGCTGAGGTAACATCTGTAGATATTGCTAAAGATAATTCTTCACTTTTAGTTGGTATGAAAGCTACGGGGGGTTTCCAAATGATTTATAAATTTATAAATCTTTTAGAAAATTCTCAATATATTCTTGAATTTATTTCAGTTGATATTCAAAATTCAAGTACTACTGTTGGTAAAACCTCACAATGGACAGCTGATTTTAAGATAAAACTTTTGAGTTTTAATAATTAATAAATTTATGAATTTTAATTTAAAGTTTTTAAAAAAGAAAAAAAAGTTTAGAAAGGGGGGTTCGGGGATAAAACCAGACCTTTATTGGAGATATATTCTTTGCATGACATTTGCGTTAGTTTTGATTTTTTGTATTTTTGGTTTTTATTTTTTTATGGAGATAAATAAAGAGTCAGTCTCTTTATTCCCTGGTGTCAGTGGAAAGGAAACAATAAAAAAAGAAAGGATTGATAAAGTATTAGAATATTTTAAAGAACGTGAAAAAAAGTCTGTTGAAATAATAAATTCTCCAGCACTCATTATTGACCCATCGTTGTAAAAATGCTAATTTAAATAGGTATTTAATGCGCGGTTAGCTCAGTTGGTAGAGCGCTTCATTTACACTGAAGATGTCGGGGGTTCGAGCCCTCCACCGCGCACACCCACGCTTATGGCGGGGCAAGTAGCCCTCGTAGTTCAATGGATAGAACAAGGCTCTTCTAAGGCCTTGATGTAGGTTCGATTCCTACCGAGGGCACACACAATGAAAATTGAGGTTTTATATGAAGATAAAGATATTTTAGCTATAGATAAGCCGTCTGGTATTTTGGTACACCCCGTACCAGAACAAGTTCGGTACGGGGCAGGTCCAGATAAAGAAACTGTTATAGACATATTTAAGAAAAAATATCCCAAACTAGAAATCGTGCATAGATTGGATAAAGAAACTTCCGGTGTTTTACTTTTGGCAAAAAATAAAAAAGCACATGAGTTTTTAAAAGATCAATTCAAGAACAGAGAAATAAAAAAAACTTATAATGCTGTCGTTTCAGGGAATGTAAAAAATGATCATGCCACAATAAATAAACCGATAGGCAGAAGTCCAAAAGATTTTCGTAGACGTCTCGCTGGGCGTGGAGTGAGGGGGGAACTTCGTGAAGCTATCACTGAGTACAGAGTTTTGAAAAGGTTTGAAACGCAAGCGGAGCATCATAAGATTTTTTATGTGCGAGGGTCCCAACCCGTACTCGGGGAAGGGCGCAGTGCTAAAAAATCTTATGATGCTCCGCTGAAGTTTACCTACCTAGAAATTCATCCTAAAACTGGTAGGACACATCAGATCCGTGTTCATATGAAATTTATAAATCACCCAGTAGCTTGTGATTCTTTGTATAATCCAGATGGTCCATGTTTAGAAGGGTTCAAAAGACTAGCTCTTCACGCGAAATCCATAGAGTTCAAAGATCTCAAAGGTAAAATAATAAAAGTGGAATCACTGTTACCGAAAGAATTCAAGAAAATTTTGTTACTAAAAGATAAATAAAAAAAGGAATATTTCTATCCCTTTTTCATAACTTCATAATAAATTGGCTTAAACTTCCCAAAAGGGAAGCTTTCCTTCGCCCTTTCTTTCCATTTTTTTACCTGTGAACGGGCTTCTTTTTTATCTTTACATTTCTTGATGTAAAGTGTCCCATTCACGTTTAAAATAACTAGAATCATAACTACTCCTTTATATTTATAAATTCAAAAGAAATAATAATGCGTGTCTTTTTTGAATTTACACCCCGTAATAGCAAAAGTCAAAATAATGTATAATATATGAGTAGTGGATACAGAAACTAAAAATTGCCAAAATTGCAAGAAAGACTTTACAATAGAGCCGGAAGATTTTAAATTTTATGAAAAAATAAACGTGCCAGCACCTACATGGTGTCCAGAATGTCGTGCTATGCGGCGTTTTTCTTTTATGAATGTTTGGAGTCTTTATAAAAGAATTTGTGCTAAATGTGGAGGTGATACTTTATCAGTTTATTCTTTAGATAAGCCTAATATTGTGTATTGTAACCCTTGTTGGTGGGGTGATTCTTGGGATGGCAGGGAATACGGAATGGATTATGATCCCACTAGATCTTTTTTTGATCAACTATATGAGTTGTTTTTAAAAACACCATGGCAAGCTCTTGATAATGAATATGTTAGTAATAAAAATAGTAAATATGTGAATGGTGTTGCCTATCAAAAAGATTGTTATATGAATTTTTGGGCAGATTTTTGTGAAAATGTTTTTTATTCATCTTATGAAAATCATTTGAAGGATTCTGTTGATTGTTTGAGAATGATCGATTCAGAACTTTGCTATGAGTCCATAGGGTGCAACAAATGTTATCGCGCATTCTTTTCAGAAGAATGTGATTCTTGCACGGATGTTTGGTTTTCACGTGCTTGTTCTGGATTAGTGAATTGTTTCGGCTGTATAAATTTAAGAAATAAAAGTTATTGCATCTGGAATGAACAATATACCCGTGAAGATTATTTTAAAAAATTAAAAGAGTTTTCTATTGATTCTAGAAAGATGTTAGATCAGTTAAGAAAAACTGCTTTTGAATTTTGGATGAAATATCCGAATAGATTTTACATTGGTAATAGTCTAAATGTAAATGTTTCTGGGAACTACATATATGAATCAAAAAATACCCACGATTCATATCTTGTTTTATCTGTAGAGGATTCTCGTTTTGTTCAATTTGTCAGTGTGGCTTCCACTAAAGGTTGTTATGATTATACTGGTTGGGGAAACGGAGTAGAAAAAATTTATGAGTCTTCGGTTGTAGGAGAAGGAGCTAATAACATTAGGTTTTCTCATCAATGCTGGCCCGATGTCTTAGATATAGAATATTCTATTTATGCTAACGCTTGCAAGAATGTGTTTGGTTGTGTCAATCTCAAAAAGAAAAAATATTGTATCTTAAATAAAGAATATACAAAAGAGGAATACGAAAAACTTAAGAACAAAATCATAGAAGATATGAAAAAGAATCCATATATAGATGAAAAAGGGAGGGTTTGGGCTTATGGAGAATTTTTGCCATTGAAATTTGCACCTTTCGCTTACAATGAGACGATTGCAGGTAATTTTTTTCCAATGACAGAGGAGGAGGCTTTGAATAAAGGTTTTAAATGGCAGGAGAGTAAAGAAAATGAGTATAAAATTACAAAAAAAACAGAAAGTTTACCCGATACTATATTAGAAACAGAAGATTCAATTTTGAATGATGTTTTTGCTTGCTCGTCGTGTGATAGGGCTTATCGTTTTACTTTGGGTGAATTAAATTTAATGAAAAAACTCTCTTTACCTCTTCCTCGAGAATGTTTTAATTGTAGACAAAGTTTTCGTTTGACTCGTGTGAACTTACCTAAATTATATGAAAGAGATTGTCAAAAATGCGGGAATAAGATAAAAACTTCTTATGCTCCTGACAGACCTGAGATTGTTTATTGTGTTAAATGTTACCAGCAAGAATTCGCTTAATTTGCCTTTGAAGCTCGTTTATGTTAGATTAAAATAACTATGGCAGGAAATAAAGTAGATAAAACAAAACTCAGTCCAGTAAATATTGAGGAAAGAAAAAAGCTAGATTTTAGTGCTGGAGACACTGTCCGTGTCTGGTCTAAGGTTCTAGATGAAAAAGGTAAAATACGTTTACAGGCTTTTGAAGGTATCGTACTTGCCCGTAAGCATGGGACAGAGATAGGTGCTACCTTTACTGTTCGCAGAGTCGCTTCTGGTGTTGGCGTAGAAAGAATTTTCCCATTATATTCTCCAGCGATTGATAAAATAGAAGTCACCAAACAATCTCGTGCTCGCAAATCAAAACTTTACTATGTTCGTGCAAAAGCTGTCAAAGATGTTCGCCGAAAATTACGCTCAGTAGTTTCTCAAGAGGATGAAGTAGTTACAGAAGAAGCAGCTAAATAAAAACCTAAAAATAAAAACCTCAGGAAGCTGAGGTTTTTATTTTATTTAATTATGCTAAAATCAAAAAATGCCCAGGTGGAGAAACTGGTAGACTTACTACCTTGAGGTGGTAGCGCCGAAAGGCATGGGGGTTCGAGTCCCCCCCTGGGCACATCGTTTAATTTGTTTTTATTTATACCCTTATTTTGTTTGACTTAAATATTGTGACGTGGTATATATGATCCATAATCCACATAGTTAGTTCATCAATAATTAAGGACATTTATGTCAAAAGATACAGGTACTCTGATTCTTGAAGGGTCAGAGAAGTTGACACCTGCACAGAGAGCTGAGATTCTCTCTGTTGTTAGCGAAGAATTAAGAGCGTTTCTTGAGGATTGCGATAGTCGTAGGGAAACCGCCTCTGAATATATTGGTAGCGGTAAATTTTCTGAATCTCGTGAGAAAGGGTCTCAGAGTGATGAGGGTTTAATTCTTCTTCATAGATCCTCTGAGAGAGTTTCTGTATTATCAAGAATAAAAAAACGGTTGGAGCAGGAAGATCCGACCTATGGGTTGTGTTCGTATACAGATAAATCTAAAAATGTATGTGGCAAACCCATAGACCCAAATGTTCTTAAAATAATTCCTGAAGCTTCAAGATGCCCAGAGTGTATCTTGAAGTCGGAGGAAAAATAGAAAAAAATCGTTGTAAAAAAGTTTTGTAACCCCGTTCTAGGATCTAGGACGGGGTTATCTTATTTTTAGTGTGATATAATTTGAATATGAAAATCGCAATTTTGGGAGGAGGAATATATGGTTCTGCTATGGCATCTTATTTATCTGGTATAGGGCATAATGTTTCTGTCGATACTATAGATGGGGGTGATATGATATTTGTCTGTGCTTCTTCCAATATGGTTTTGCCTTCACTTTTAAAATTTGAAAAAGAGATTACTGATCAAAAAATAATAATTTGTTCAAAAGGTTTTGCAGGTGACGGAAGGCTTATCTCGGAAGCTTTAAAAGAAAAATTTATAAATGAAGTATTCTTTTTATATGGCCCTACTTTAGCAGAAGAATTGGGTAAAGGATCTCCTTCGTGTATGGTCTTGGCAGGAGGTGAGGGTAAAGAAGAAATAAAGAAACAAATTGAATCAGAGAATTTACGGATAGATCTCTCAGACGATGTGGTAGGAGTAGAGATAAGTGCGGCATTGAAAAATGTCATGACCATACTTATAGGTATAGTAGAAGGTGCAGGATATGGGCAAAATACTAAAGCGTATGTTTTTACAAAGACAATTCAGGAGACGAAAGATATAGGTCTTGCTTTAGGAGGCAAGATTGAGACATTTTTGGGTTTGTCGTGCATCGGTGATTTTTCTCTTCCATCTCGTAATAGATTTTTAGGTATTGAACTAGGTAAAGGATATAAATTAGAGGAAATCGTGAGAGAGACGAATTATACTCCAGCAGGAGTCTATGCTCTTAAGGATGCTAAAAAAATGGTTGAAAAGTTGGGTATAGATGCACCACTTATAAGAGTGCTTTATAAAATAGTTTTTGAAAATTATTCTATTAAAGAGGCAATAAAAGAGATCGATTAAAATGTTGACAGGTTTAACAAAAGAAGAGGCTCAAAATAGGTTAAAGAGAGATGGTAATAACACTATAGTATCTAAAAAGCCTGAGTCTGCTTTTTTTATTTTTTTAAATGAATTCAAAAGCCCGCTTGTCCTCCTTTTGATGGGTGCTTCCTTTATTTCTCTCATGACTGGCTCTTATACCAGTGCTATTTTGATCATTATAATTATTTTAATTAGTTCTGCTATTAATTTTTTTGTTTCATACAAATCACAAAAGGCTACGAAAGCACTTTTAAGAAAAGTTGCCTTACAGACTGTCGTAGTTCGCGATGGAAAAGAGGAAAAAATATTGGCTTCAGATATCGTGGTGGGAGATATTGTTGTGATAGAAGCAGGTAATGTCATTCCGGCTGATGGAATAGTACGTGAAGGACGGGATCTCTTCGTGAATGAATCTTCTCTGACTGGGGAGTCTTTACCTGTTGAGAAAAATGTTGACGATGCAGTGTATTTGGGTAGTAGCGCTGTGACAGGTCATGTATATGTGGAGATAACAGCTATCGGTAAAAATACAAAATTCTTTAAAATTGTTTCTTTATTGGAAGAGAGGGAGAGGACAGGTGAATTTGAGAGAGGTATTAAGGATTTTAGTTTTCTTATTGCGAAAGTGGTGATACTCATGGTTATTTTTATTTTTTTTACAAATGCTTTTTTGAAACATGACATTCTGCAATCACTTATCTTCGCTTTAGCCATTGCTGTCGGAGTCACTCCCGAATTATTACCGATGATTATCGCCTTAAATGTTTCTAAAGCTTCTATAAAGATGGAGAAACATGGTGTTATCGTTAAAAAATTATCAGCTGTCGAGAATTTTGGCAGCATGGATATACTTTGCACAGATAAGACAGGGACATTGACGGAGGATAAAATTACTTTGGTAAAATATTTAGATCTAGAGGGAAAAGATTCTGAAGAAGTTTTGAAATATGCTTTTGTAAACAGTATTTTTCATACCGGAACAAAAAATCCTCTTGATGCTGCTATCGCCAAGTATCGAGATTTTGACATTTCTTCATATGAGAAAATTGATGAAAAACCTTTTGATTTCGAACGTAAGCGTGACAGTATAATCGTCAGGTATAATAATGAGATTATTCTTATTGCCAAAGGTGCCCCAGAGCAGATTTTCCCAGTAACCGATTTGTCTTCTATTCAAATTAAACAAGCAGAAAAATTGTTTGATTCTCTATCAGAAGATGGATATAGAGTCATAGCTATTGCTACTAAGAATTTAAATTCTTCACAAAAATATACTATTACTGATGAATCGAGTCTCACTTTTCATGGTTTTATTGCTTTCATTGATCCACCTAAAAAAGGTGTAAAAGAAGTATTAGATGAGCTTGAATCCCTTGGAGTAAATATAAAAGTGATCACAGGGGATCATGTTCTTGTCGCAGAAAAAATTGTTAAAGAGATTGGTTTACCAATCCTCGGAGTACTAAATGGAGAAGAAATTGAAAAATTATCTGATGAAGAACTTGCTAGTGCATCAGAGGGGACTAACATATTTGCGAGAGTAAATCCTGTGCAGAAAAATCGTATAATAAAAGCACTTCAATCTCGTAAACATGTCGTCGGGTATATGGGTGACGGAATAAATGATGCACCGTCACTGCGTACAGCAGATGTGGGTATATCTGTAGATAACGCCGTTGATGTAGCAAAAGAATCTGCTGATATAATTTTATTGTCGAAAAGTTTTCGTGAATTGATAGATGGAGTTATCGAAGGGCGTCGTACTTTTGCTAATACAAATAAATATATTTCGATGGCTATCAGTTCGAATTTTGGCAATATGTTTTCAATGACTGGGGCATCTATTCTTTTACCATTTTTGCCAATGTTGCCGGTTCAAGTATTGTTGAATAATCTGCTTTATGAAAGTTCACAATTCTCTCTTACTTTTGATAGAGTAGAGAAGTCTATCTTATCTCGTCCTAACCCGTGGAATATAAAATATATAAAAAAATTCATGTATTTTTTTGGAGGTATCAGTTCTATTTTTGATTTTTTGACATTTTTTGTATTGTACAAAGTTTTGATGTTATCAGGCTCTTCTTTCCAGACAGGTTGGTTTATCGAATCTTTTGCCACGCAGACACTCGTTATATTTTTGATTCGTTCTCGTAAATTTATATTTAAATCCATTTCCCCTCATCCTGCTGTCATCTGGGCTACTATTTCAGCAGTCGTTATAGCATGGGTTGTAGCATTGACTTCACTTGGTCAATTATTTGGCTTTACCCCACTTTCAACTTTAGCTGTTTTATCAATAGTTGGAATAGTAATTACGTATTTGATTATAGTTGAAATAGGTAAGAAGATTTTCTATAAAGTTTTTAAATTTTAGTAATTTTAGGTATACCCTGTAGTAGATTTTTGTCAAAAAATTCACTACGGGGTATACTGTCTATATGTTATATACAAGAAAAGGGGATGGTGGAACAACTAAAACCTTCGGATGTGATCAACGTATCTCTAAAAGCTCGATCATAGCTGAAGCCCTTGGCTCTCTTGATGAGATAAATTCTTTTCTTGGTCTTTGTAAAGTTAAAGTCGCTGAAAAAGGCCAGACCTTAAATCTGGGGAAAGGTCTGGCCTTGGTGGATTTAATTCATGGTATTCAAAAAAATCTATTTATTGTCCAAGCGGAGCTCGCAGGGGCGTCTATGTCTATAGATGAAGAAAAAATAGAAGAAGTAGAGACTTTTATAGATACTATTGAAAAAGAACTTCCACCAATAAAAACTTTTTTCATTTCTGGTGGTACAGAACTTGCCGCTACTTTTGATATAGCACGTACCATCTCTCGTAGGGCAGAAAGGAGAGTCGTGGGTGTGACGGAAGAAGGGAAAACCCCAGTAAATAAAAATACTCTTGCGTATCTAAATCGTCTCTCGAGTCTTCTTTATGCCTTTGCTAGATTGGCAAATTATAAGGCTGGAATAAAAGAAGAGGGCCCAGACTATAAATAAAAGTGGCATTTATCCATATTTTTTGATATAAATAGCACTGTATGGTGCCTATGGTGTAACGGTTAGCACTAGGGTTTGTGGAACCCTCAGTTCGAGTTCAAATCTCGATAGGCACCCATTTTATGGAAATTGAATACGAAGCGACATTTTTAAATATAGATAAAAATGAAATTAGAAAACGCTTAAAGAATACGGGTGCGATATTATTACGACCTGAATATTTGCAAAAAAGAATCCCTTTTAATTTACCAAAGGAAACACACTCGAAGGATAAATTTGTGAGAGTCCGTGATGAAGGTGATAAAATCACTATGAGTTTTAAAATGTTTGATGGTGATAAGATCGAGAATCAGAAAGAAATATGTCTTACCGTAAATGATTTTAATGACGCTGTAGACCTTTTGACACAGATTGGATGCGAACCAAAATCATATCAAGAAAGTAAAAGAGAACTTTGGAAATTAGATAACGTAGAAATTATGATAGATGAATGGCCTTTCTTAGAGCCGTTTATAGAAATAGAAGGGAAGAGTGAAAAAGATGTAAAAAAAGTTTCAGAAAAATTAGGATTTGATTATTCTAAAGCATTATTTTGTCCAACTGGGAAAATTTACCAAATGAAATACAATATTCCAGAAAACAAAATAAATACAATACCAAAAATAGTTTTTGACATGAAAAATCCATTTTTATAGTATTTTACTATTCAATTTACAACTGAACTGATATAATAAAAGCATGATTAATCAACAATTAATTAGTTTTATTAGGCAACAATTACAATTAGGTACAACTAAAGAAAAAATATCAAGTGAGCTTCTGGCTAATGGCTGGAGCTCACAAGATGTAGAAGAAGGATTTAAGGCTGTCGATATTCCTGTCCCGACTCCAAATACAAACCCGACACCAGTTTCTAATAGTTCTTCTTTTAATAATAATTTATTTTCCGCTAGTTCTACAAAATTAGTGAATCATTCTGGTAATAAAATATTTTTAGTGGCACTAATAATATTTTTATTATTAACTGGTGGGGCATCTGCCTATTATTTTAAGGATACTTTGTTGAATTTACCTGTTATTAAGGATCTAGTTGGAAATAATGATGTAATCAAGGATGTTATGACGCCAGAAGTTACTCAAGTACCAACAGAGCCGATAAATTGCCCCAATGATGACTTGAGTTGTTTTATAGATGCAGCTAAAAATTGTTCTAGGGCTACAGTTGTGTGGAATGCATCGATGACTATGGCCGGTAAACAAAATGCTAGATTGAAACTTGATTTAAATGGGTTTGATTCCTCTGGGAAATGTGCCTTTTCTAATCTCATTGAGGATGTAAGTATAAACTTTACTCCAGAAATGAAATTAGAGGCAAAAAATTCAGGTATGACAGACGCAGCAATAGAACAAACAATAAAAACTACTAATGAATTGATTAAACCTATCATTGGAACTGTTATTAAATGTTCCTTTTCAACAAGTGAACTTATTCAAAAACTTACAAATTGGTCAGTGGGTACTCTCAATTCAGATGATCTTACTTCAAATGATTGTACGACAAATAATAGTATGGTTAAACTTTATACAAAGCCTTCAACGACACTTCCTGTAAAAATCACAGCGCCACTAGATATTTCAACTTGGAAAACGTATAAAAATACTGAGTATGGATTCCAATTTAAATATCAACCTTCAGATCCTGCGCCTACAGTCAGGATTATCGATCCACTAGAAAAGGGTCAAGATAAGGTTGTTTCTATTAGTATAGGAAGTTATACATTATCAATTACAGGAATTTATGATTCAGTATTGAAACGTAATATGACGATGGATGAATTACTAAAGAGTTTTTATATGAGTTCTTCTACCAAAGAAGATGTCATTATTAATGATATTAAGGCTGTGAGAACCTCAAAAGATTATAATTCTACTTCGTTTCACTCAGTCGAAGTCTATATTCCTCGTTCTTCTACGCAATTTATTATTATTTCCTATGGTTGGATTTTAAATAATGATAATTCTGTAAATAAAAATAAAGATATATATGAATCCATGGTAGCTAGTTTCAAATTTATTAAATGATATTTGCAGTGGCTTTAATAATATAACAATTCAAGAGGAATAATCATTGTTTGGCATAGTATCTAAATACCTTGATAAAAAGGGGTTTATTATATAGACTTCTTATTATGCTTTCGAAAAATATTAAAGAAACTGAAAAAATAGCTAAAATATTTCTGAATAAAATATTAAAGTCTAAAAAAAGTAACGATAGAGCTTTAGTTGTTGGGCTTTCTGGTGATTTAGGTGCGGGGAAGACTGCTTTTACAAAATCTGTAGCTAAGCATCTTGGTATAAAAGAGAAGATCTTTAGTCCTACTTACGTAATTTTCAAAAAATATCTTCTCCCCCTGCGAAGGGGGAGTGCCCAAAGGGCGAAGGGGTCTAATTTTAAATTCTTTTTTCATATGGATGCTTATCGTTTGGAAAATGAAAAAGAATTATTAAATTTAGGGTGGGAAGAAATAATCAATAACAAAGAGCATTTGATTTTTATTGAATGGCCTGAAAATATAGCAGAAGCTATGCCTCTTCACTCTAAGTATGTTTATATTTCTGATAAAAAAAGTGGACACAAAGATTTTAAATTTAAGTAATTTTTAAAATGGAAGAAAATTTATGGAAAGATAAAAATTTAATAAAAGTACTTCGGGAAGATGGGGTAGTTATTATGCCTACGGACACTATTTATGGAATGGTTGGGAAGGCTCAAAGTAGAAATGCGGTGGAACGTATTTATAAAATACGTCAAAGAAGTCCGGATAAACCGTGCATTATTCTCATTGGGGATATTGAAGAGCTTCAAAAATTTTCAGTAGTTTTGTCAGAAAAGCAAAAAGAAGAAATAAAGAAATATTGGTTTACCCTGAGCGAAGTCGAAGGACCTAGAGCGACTAGTATTGTCTTAGATTGTATTGATGATGATTTTGAATATCTGCATAGGGGAACTAAAACTTTAGCATTTCGAATGCCTTTTCAAAAGTTATTACGTGAGTTGCTTTTGAAAGTTGGTCCACTTATTGCTCCTTCTGCAAATCCGGAAGCAAGGCTTCCAGCTTTGAATATTGATGAGGCGAAAGAATATTTTGGGAATTTAGTGGATTTATATATAGATGGAGGGACTGTTTTAAACAAACATTCAAAACTCATTAAATTGAATGAAGATGGTTCTATCTCTGTGCTTAGAGAATAGAATTGTGTCATAATATGGAGATATTATGAAGAAAAGCATTTTAGAAAAGATTTTTAGTGCGCCGGCTGAAGTACTGGAAAAAGGTATTGAACTTGAACGTGATATTAAGAATGATATAGAAAATGAGCGTCCGGTAAAAGAAGCTAGAGAATATTGGAAAACATTGGGCCCTGGGCTCACGACTGGTGCAGCTGATGATGATCCTTCAGGTATCGCCACGTATTCTCAGATGGGTGCGTCACGTGGTTTTAATCTGATCTGGCTTTCACTTTTTTCTTTTCCTTTAATGGCGACTGTTCAGGAAATGTGCGCACGTATTGGGCTCACGACTGGTGTTGGTCTTGCTACTAATATCAAGAGACATTTTTCTAAGAAAGTTTTATATTTCTGTACAATACTTTTACTCTTTGCAAATGTATTTAATATCGGGGCAGACTTGGGTGCGATGGCAAAAGGAACTCAGCTTATTTTCCCTAATGTTGGGTTCACTTTTTTAGTTTTTGGATTTGCAATACTTTCTCTCTTGCTTCAGATTTTTATTTCATACAAAGAATATTCAAAATATTTAAAATATTTGGCTTTAGTTCTTTTTGCGTATGTATTTTCTGCTTTTTCGGTTTCAATAAATTGGGGAGATGTGTTTAATCACTTGGTCGTACCGACTGTTTCTTTCTCAAAGGATGAAATAATTTTAATCTGTGCAGCATTCGGAACGACTATCTCGCCTTATTTATTCTTCTGGCAAACCTCACAAGAGGTGGAAGAGCAAATATTAAAAGGGGAGAAAACAGAAGAGATGCGACGTACTTTGAATACGAAAGAAGATATTCATAAAATGAGGATAGATGTCTGGTCTGGAATGTTTTTTTCAAATTTAATAATGTTTTTTATTATTGCGACTTGTGCCGCGACTTTATTTGGAAGTGGTGTTGTAAATATAGGCACAGCAGCGGATGCAGCGCTCGCTCTCAAACCTTTCGCAGGTGATTTTTCATTTACTTTATTTGCTATTGGTATTTTAGGTGTGGGGCTCTTGGCTATTCCAATTCTCGCAGGTTCAGCATCTTATGCATTATCTGAAGCATTCAATTGGAAGACAGGACTTTACAGGAAATTGAAACAGGCGACTTCTTTTTATGGAGTGATTATAGTAGCAATGATTTTAGGGATTATTTTGAATTTTGTTGGTCTTGATCCCATAAAAACCCTTATTTATGCTGCTGTTTTTAATGGTATAATTTCACCAGTCATTTTGTTTTTTATTGTTCGTATAAGCGCTGATGAAAAGATAATGGGAACTTTTAAAAACAGGAAATTTACAAATGTTGTGGGTTGGTTTACTGTAGCGTTATTGTTTGTGGTCAGTATTGGCACTATTATTTTCCTTTTTAATTGAACTTTATGAAGATTATTGAAAATTATGATTTAACAAAATTAAATACTTTTGGAATATCAGCTAAGGCGAATCTTTTTGTTGAACTGGAGGATGAATCTGACCTGGAAGAGCTTTTGAAGTCTCCAGAGTTTAAGAATAATGAAAAACTATTTTTAGGTGGAGGAAGTAATGTTTTATTTATTAAAGATTTTAAAGGAATTGTTGTTTTAAACAAGTTAAAAGGTATTGAAATATCAAAAGAAGATTCTGAAAATGTGTTAGTGAGAGCAATGGGAGGAGAAATGTGGCATGATTTGGTGATGTTTATTGTCGAAAAAGGATATTGGGGTATTGAAAATTTATCTTTGATACCTGGCACTGTCGGGGCTGCTCCAATACAGAATATAGGGGCATATGGTGTGGAGCTTAAAGATATTTTGGAAAATGTGGAGGTATATGAGATAGAGACTGGTGAAAAACGTGTTTTTAAAAAAGATGAATGTGAATTTGGTTATCGAGAGAGTATATTTAAAAATAAAGTAAGAGGAAAATATTTTATTTCGGCCGTAACTTTGAGATTAAATAAAGAAAAGATAGAAAATACAAGTTATAAAATGTTGCAAGAATATTTAGATAAAAATGAGATTAAAATTAATAATCCCAAAGATGTGAGCGACGCTGTGGTGGCTATCAGAAAAAGTAAATTACCTGATCCGAAAGTTTTTGGGAATGCAGGAAGTTTTTTCAAGAATGTTTATATCGAGAAAGAAAAATTTGAAAACTTATTGAAACTTCATGATGATATGCCATTTTTCAAGGAAGGAGATGGGATGATAAAGATTCCTGCTGGTTGGCTCATTGAAAAATGTGGCCCACGCCAGGGCGGGGCAAGTTGGAAGGGTTATAGGATTGGGAATGTCGGGGTACATGAAAAACAGGCCTTAGTTCTTGTGAATTATGGAGGAGCCACAGGAGAAGAAGTAATGAATTTGTCTAAGCAAATAATAGATTCTGTAAGTTCCAAATTCGGCTTAGTTTTAGAAAGAGAAGTGAATTTGATCTCGTAGTGAGTTTTGGTAATACACAAAGCGTATTTTAAAAATTTTATACAAAATACACTTATGAGATTGATTTAGTAGTGGTATAGTATACAATTAATTTATTAAAAGCTTAATTTTTTTAATATAAATATATGAAAGAAACATTTTACAACGATGATGGTCACGGAGGTGATTTCAATAAAAAAGAAGTTGTTGACACTTTTAATTTTAATGAAGATATAGTTACAGAACCCAAAGAAGGTGATTTGGCATTATGTGCAAAGACAGGTGAAAGAAACTCAAAAAATGAGTACGAATGGGCACTTTTACCTATGCAATCTCAATTTGAGAAAGAGCACAGAGTTGTATTATTTTTTGGGAAAGAAGAATCGGATGATTTTATAAAAAAAGCTGTTCGTTTTTTAGTAAAGAATTATCCTAAGATGGAACCTGGCGTTTTCAAAATTGATATGGATGCTTACAAGTATTTTAAAGAAGAATCAGAATTTTCGGATGTACTTTTTGTTAAAGTTACTCCAGAGAATTTTCATGAAAGAAATGTAATCACTGGTTTTGAGGATTTAAATTTTGGTAAAGAAAATATTTAAATGAGAGCTAGGGTAGAACTTTGAAAAAGTTTCATTACGGGGTATAATTAAAATATTATAAAATAAATTTCTTAAATTATGTCAAAAGAAAAAATAAAAATGGTTGTTTGGTTTTTGATAGTCATCATAGTAGTCGGTGGTTTAGTTCTCATTACTATTAACAATAAAGGAGCAGAATCTGTTACTGATACATCATCAGGCACAGGACAAGAAAATATGCAAAATACACAACAAGTGGAAGGAGTTAAAATTACAATTGTCAAAGAAGGGACGGGAGCTCAGGCTAAATCAGGTGATACTGTTGCTATGAATTACACAGGAAAGCTCGTAGATGGCACTGTTTTTGATTCAAATGTTGATCCTAAATTTAATCATGTACAACCTTTTGTTTTTTCATTGGGAGCAGGACAAGTCATTAAAGGTTGGGATGTAGGAGTAGCGGGGATGAAAGTCGGAGAGAAGAGGATCTTAGAAATTAATCCAGATTATGGTTATGGTGCGACTGGCGCTGGAGGAGTCATACCACCAAATGCGACCTTGGTTTTTGACGTCGAATTATTAGGAATTAAAGAATAATTTATATGCAATTATCTCAAGAACAAAAAATAAAATTATATCGTGTTATTAAGATTGCTCTTATCGCTTTTATTGTCGCATTTGCTGTAAATATTATATTTGAGCTTACTTCCGATCATAATAGATACGGTAATAATCCAGAGAATACTATAAGTTTTTCTGGACACGGAGAGGTCACGGCTGTGCCTGACATTGCTAGCGTCTATTTTACTATTAATAAAGATGCTAAGACAGTCAAAGAAGCGCAAGCGCTTGTCGCAGGGATCGAAAAGAAATCTTTAGATTTCTTGAAAACTAATAATGTCTTAGATAAAGATATTCAAGCTTCAAATGCTTCTTTTAGTCCAAAGTATGAATACAGATACGATACGAAAATATCAATGCCTTATCCAGGAAATAGTGTGATCGTGGGTTATACTGCTTCGGAAAGCATAACGGTAAAAGTTAGAAATACTGATGATGTAGGGAAGATCATACAAGGGCTTGGTACATTAGGTGTCACCGATCTTAGTGGCCCAAATTTTTCTATAGATAACGAAGATGGATTAAAAGCAGAGGCTAGAAAGAAAGCGATCGATGATGCAAAAGCAAAAGCAGAAGTTTTAGCGAGAGATTTAGGTGTTCATTTAGGCAAGATTACTTCTTTCAATGAATCTGGTAATTATCCTACCCCTATGTATGCAAAAGGAATGATGGATAGTGTTTCTAGTGCTCCAGCCAGAGCTCAAGTACCAAAAGGGGAGAATACGATAAGCTCAGATGTCACTATTACTTATGAGATAAAGTAAATTTATGGCAGAAGATTTAAATTTAGAAGGAAATAAAGAAATAGAAGAGGCTTTAAAAAAGCTTGAAATGGAAAATGCTGTCGAAGCTATAGAACGAGTCGCTCCAATTGTGAAAAATGCTGACGCCCCTACTATGGTGCGATGGGTGATGAAGCTCTTTGGTGGATTAATAAAGACTCAAAAACAAGCGGAATACGTATTAGTAGTATTTGCGATAGTGATCTTTGGTATTTCTTTGTATTTATTTTTTAGTTAATGTTATGAAAAATAAAATTATAAATAGAGGATTTACTCTGATAGAGCTTCTTGTCGTTGTGGCTATTATTAGTCTGCTTTCAAGTATTGTGATGAGTTCATTAAATTCTGCGAGGAGTAAGGCTAGAGATGCGACAAGGAAGAATGATTTAAGACAGCTTTCTATTGCAAATGAGTTACGTTTTAGTTCTGGTAATGATTATGCAAGTGCGAGTGGTTGGATTGAACCTAACTCAAATGGTACCCCAGATTCTATCGTTGGTGAGTTGACTCCAGGGTATATAGCAGAAATTCCAGGTTATCCATTAGCGACAAGGCGCTTTATGTATTTTAGAAAGACTACATCAACGTCTTGGCCTGCTCTCAATGACTGTTTGACTTTTTATGGGTATACAGGAAATGCATCCAAGTATGGTTTTTACATAAATCTTGAAAACCCTCCTTCTAGCCAAGATCCTAATAACGTTGCTAATGGAGATGCATTTGATCTGTGTGTAGGATCTAAATATGGAATGAATTATAAGATTGGGAATTAGTTGACTATTTTAGGTAAAAAGAGTACTATTAAAAGAGCCCTTGAAAGGGGGCTTTTTTAAAAGGTTTAGATTTTATATAAAAATATGTCGAAAATTACTGAATATTTAAAGGAAACAAAGGCAGAGTTAAAGCATGTGATCTGGCCAAATAGACAGCAAACTATTTATTATACTTTGATAGTAGTCGCATTGTCTGTCATCATTGCATACCTTTTAGGTATTTTTGATTTTATATTCTTACAAGGATTACAGAAATTAATTTCTTTTTAAATTATGTCAAAACAAGAAACGGAAGGATCAAGAAATTGGTATGCTATTCATACTTATGCCGGATATGAAAATGTCGTTCTTCGTAACTTGAAGCAACGCATTGATTCATTGGGGATGAATGACAAGATTTTTAATGTTATTGTTCCGATAGAAAAAAAGATAAAAATAAAAGGTGGCAAGCGAGTAGAGGTGGAAGAGAAGATATATCCTGGTTATGTGCTTGTCGATATGATCGTCACAGATGATTCTTGGTATGTTGTTCGTAATACTCCACGTGTCACAGGGTTTGTCGGTGCTGGAGTAAATCCTGTTCCTCTCAAGAAAGAAGAAGTTGATTATTTATTCAAGAAAATGGATACGGGAACTGTCAGACACAACATTGATCTTGCTATTGATGAGATGGTTCGTATTGTAGACGGCCCATTTAAGGACCTTGAAGGTAAAGTAAACGCTGTCGATCAAGAACGTGGAAAAGTAAAAGTTTTAGTTTCAATATTTGGTCGCGAGACACCAGTCGAACTCGATTTCTTGCAAGTTAAGAAGACTTAAGGTAATCTAAAATAATATGGCAAAAAAGATAACAAAAAAAATTAAATTACAAATCCAAGCTGCGAAAGCAACCCCAGCGCCTCCATTAGGGCCCGCATTGGGACAAGCTGGTATAAATATTGGAGATTTCGTTACCAAGTTTAATGCTGCGACTGCTAAAATGGCTGGGGATAAAGTATCTGTAAATATCACAGTTTATGAAGACAGAAGCTATGATTTCGTTGTGAAAACTCCTCCAGCTACAGGGCTTATCTTAAAAGCAGCTGGCGTGGAAAAAGGTTCAGGGAAAAATGCCACTAGTAAAGTCGGCAAGATTACCAAAGCTCAAGCTTGGGAAATAGCGGAAAAGAAAATGAAAGATTTGAATGCGAAAGACAAAGAAGGGGCAATCAATATCATCGCTGGCTCCGCTCGAAGTATGGGGATAGAGGTCAAAGATTAAATAAACATTTTATTAAAAAAGCCAATGGAGAAATCTGTTGGCTTTTTTAATTTTTGGGAGTATGATTATGGGATGAAAAAAGTTACTAAAGTTGAAAAACACAAAAGACCTTCTTGGGATGAATACTTTTTAAATATGGTAGAAATGATCGGTACTCGTGGGACTTGTGATAGAGGATACGCTGGGGCTGTAATCGTGAAAGATAAGAGAATTTTAGCTACAGGGTACGTCGGTGCTCCGGCGGGGCTACCTAGTTGTGATGATATTGGCCATGAGATGCATACTGTGATAAATGAAGATGGCACGGAGTCTAGGCACTGTATTAGAACTTCACATGCAGAGCAAAATGCTATAAATAATGCGGCAAGAGTAGGTGTCGCTATAGAAGGAAGTACTATGTACTGTAAGATGATTCCTTGTTATAAATGCGCACAGAGTATTATCAATTCAGGGATAGTTAGAGTGGTGGCTTTAAAAGACTATCATGGTGCGAAAAGAACAAAAGAGATTTTTAAACAGGCAAAAATCAAATTTACTATACTCGGAGCAATGGAGATTTATAAGGATATGTAAATAATATGACTAAAATAATTTTAGCAGTAGTTGGTTTGTTTGGTTCAGGAAAAACAGAAGCAATTGAATATTTAATAAAAAAAACGGGTTGGCCGAAGGTTTATTTTGGTGATGTAACTTTTGATGAGATGAAAAGAATTGGGTTGGAGATAAATGAGGCCAATGAACGTAAGACGAGAGAAAGATTGCGTGCAGAGTTTGGGCAACTTCTTTATGCACATAGAATGATAGAAAAAATTAAAGGCTTACAGAATTCGGAGAATGTTTTAGTAGAAAGTTTATATAGTTGGGAAGAATATTTAGAATTTAAAAAAGAATTCGGAGACTCTTTCAAGGTTCTTGCGATATATGCCTCTCCAGAGGAACGTATTAGTAGAATAAAAAATAGATCGATTCGTCCGCTTAATAGGGAAGATGCAATTTCTCGTGATTATTCACAAATAGAAAACTTACATCAAGCAGGTCCGATAGCACGCGCAGATTTCACTATTTTAAATGAAAGTTCGAAAGAGAATTTATATAAACAAATTGATGAGATAATTAAGAAGATTTCTTAATATATTCAACAAATTCTAGGTCATATTTATTTAATTCATCTTTTGGGTATTTTTTGCTATTTGTTTTCTGCCAAATATTTGTATCAATTGTCGGGAAAAATATATCAGCGTCGGGGAATTCTGCATCGACATGAGTAATATATAGCTTATCAGCTTTGTTTATAAACAATTTATATATTTGTCCTCCGCCAATAACAAAATTTTCTGTATTTTTATCTAAAATATTATCAAGCTCTTCTGCAGAATAAATTATTTCTATTCCCTCTGATTTGAAATTTTTATCTAGTGTAAGAATTATGTTTCTACGTTTTGGGAGTGGGCGGCCGATAGATTCGAAAGTTTTTTGACCCATTATGACAGTGTGTCCGGACGTTGTTTCTCTGAAATGTTTCATATCTCTCGGTAAATTCCAAAGAAGTTCATTCTTCTTTCCTATTTCATTATTTTTACCGATTGCAGATATAAGTGAGATCATCCCAGTACTAAAATTTTAACTAATAATCTTTTATCTTTATATCCCGTAATCAAAAATTTAGTACGGGACAGGTATTTAAATGGCTATTTCAAAAGGAATCCGATCGTAACTCTGGTAATTAATTAATTTTGTATCATCAGATTTCCAATCAAAGATGGATTTCCAATTATTTGTTTCTATTTTTGGCAAGGAATATTTTTCAGGATCACGAGAAAGTTGTTCTTTTGCACCGTCTACATGATTTTCAAAAATATGAACATCAGCTAAAAATCCTACAAGTTTGCCTTCTTTAAAACCGGTTTCTTTGGCAATCAAATGAAGCAATAATGCGTAGCTTGCTATGTTGAAAGGAAGTCCAAGCATTGTGTCTACAGAACGTTGATTCCACATTAAGTTTAATTTATCTCCAATTGTTGTTACTTGAAAAGAATAATGGCAAGGAGGAAGTGCCATTTCGTTAAATTGTAATGGATTCCAAGCACTTACTATCATTCTTCTGTCACGTGGATTTGTTTTTAGTGTTTCTATGACTTTTTTAAGTTGATCTATCCCTTTCCCTGTATGATCTGAATCATAATTTTCATATGGTGCATTGAAGTGACGCCATTGAAAACCATATATTGGTCCTAAATCTCTTTCCTCGAGCATTTTCTTTTTAGAAGCTTCATCATGTCCATAGGGAGCTTTTTGAGGTTTTGCCCACTCATCCCAAATATGATTATTTTTGTCTTGTAGCCATTTCTTGTCTGTTATCCCGTTTATAAAAAATTCTAGTTCAGTAGCAATAAGACGTAGTGGTGTTTTTTTAGTTGTGAGTAATGGGAAACCTTTAGACATATCATGTTCAAAAATAGTTCCAGCTATTGTGTAGGCTGGAATACCCTGACGTGTGGAAACTTTTTCACCATTTTCTAAAACATTTTTTACGATATCCAAATAAGCCTTCATAATTTTATTATAGCAACAAATGAGGAATATAAACAAATCATTGATCCCGTTAGAGGTATAGGTGCTACGAGCCCTCACGACCTCTAACGGGATTGACAAAATATATTAGAAATGCTACACTTTATACATCATTCTCATCTCTTGCATTTCTTTTGCATATTGGGGGTGACCCATCCCGCTAGAGGCGGGCAAATATGTATAAAAATAACAACTCATCAAAACCGAAAAAATTCGGGCATTCTAAATTTGGCTCAAAATCAAAACCCGCCCATAAATTTACTAGTGGTAAATTTAAAAGAAATAATAGTCGCTCTAAAAAGAGAGGTTTTTCGGAACGTATAGATTTCTCTCGTTTTGTCAAAAAAGGACAACATATAGAGGAAAAGCCTTATGTTTCTAAACATGCTTTTATTGATTTTCCTTTTAACGAACAAGTTCAGAAAAATATCGCTCGAAAAGGTTTTACTGACCCAAGACCAATTCAAGATCAAGCTATACCTTCAGTACTCGCCGGCAAGGATGTTTTTGGTATGGCAAATACAGGGACAGGGAAGACAGCAGCTTTCATTCTTCCTTTAATAGAAAAAATTTATAAAACAAAAGGGCAAAATAAGAGAGAAACTGTTTTGATTATGGCGCCAACAAGAGAACTTGCTTTGCAGATAGATTCTGATTTTCGTGAATTGGCATTTGGCTTGGGGATGTTTTCTGTCGCTTGTGTGGGAGGACTTCCGATAATGAAACAGATAGGAGAAATAAAAAGGGGAGTATCTTTTGTTATAGGTACGCCTGGGAGGATGCGTGACCTTATTGATAGGAAAGTGTTAGATTTATCTACATGTCACTCTGTTGTTCTAGATGAAGCAGATAGAATGCTCGACATGGGCTTTCGTGATGATATGGTTTTCATTCTTGCGAAAGTTCCTAAAGAAGGACGTCAGACTCTTTTCTTTTCAGCTACACTTTCTCCTGAAGTTAAAAAATTAACCGCAGAGTTTTTAAATAACCCGGTTTTTATTTCTGTTATTTCTGGAGAAACAGCAAAAAATATTGACCAAGATATTATTCGTACTAGAACAAAAGAAGAAAAATTAGAAAAACTTCACGAAGTTCTTAAAAAAGAAGGTTCAAATAAAGTTTTAATTTTTCGTGAAATGAAACATAGTGTAGATACTCTTACGAAGGATCTTTCTCGCTTAGGATTTAAAGTGGGTTGTATCCACGGTGATAAAAGAAGCCGTGAGCGTATTCGTACTCTAGATTTGTTTAAAAAAGATCATATTAATATTTTGATTGCTACAGATGTTGCTGCCCGTGGACTCGATATTCCAGACGTTACACATGTCATCAATTACGATGTTCCTCAAACTTATGATACTTATGTCCATCGCATCGGTCGTACTGGCCGATCAGGGAAAAAGGGGATAGCGCTTACGTTTGTGTAAAATAAAAAAGCTAAAAAATGTTTTTAAGGGGTTTGGCGAGCGACGGCGAGCCAATTTCAGGATTTTTTAAGCTTCAAAAAATCCGTACCGGCAAAAATATTATTTTAGTTTTTTTATTTCACCAACCCAGCTTTCTTGAGAGTTTTGTAGATGCCGTTTTTTTTGATTGTGCGCATGCCACGAGCGGAAACTTCTATGTTTACAGATTTGTTGAGCTCAGGCACAAAAACTTTCTTTTTTTGAAGATTTGGATATTTTCGGACTCTGCCGGTAGGGTTGAATTTAGTGGCACGAGTTCTATTTGAATACCCGCCACCGACGATTGAGCCCTTCTTTGATATTGAACATATTTTCACCATGATTTTTTCATGCTATCATAGAAAGGCTGGGTTCGCAACTTTTAATATATATGGATCCGGTAGTAGAAAATGGCATTGCCATAATTTGCGCGGGTGAAATAAATATTAATAATATATATTAATAAAGAAGTTATTACTTAATTAAAATTGAAATGGCTAACAAATAATGCCATTTCTCACTAACCGGATGGATTCTATTTTTTATATAGCAATACTCATCATGTCTGTCGTCATCCATGAAGTTTCTCATGGTTTTGTTGCTTTGCGTTTTGATGATAGGACGGCTCTTTATGCGGGGAGACTTACTTTGAATCCTTTAAAACATTTAGATATGTTTGGTTCTATAATTTTGCCTGCTTTTCTTGTTTTGACAAATTCTCCATTTTTGTTTGGTTGGGCAAAACAAGTACCTTATAATCCGAATAATTTATCAAATAGAAAATGGGGGACTATAGCTGTCGCTTCAGCTGGGGTCTTGGCCAATCTTTTCATAGCTTTATTTTTTGGAATTATTTTACGTTTTTCTGTAAATAGTGCAGTACCGACTAATTTTATTTCTATTATTTCTTCAATCGTATTAGTTAATCTAGGTTTGGCGATATTTAATTTAATGCCTATTCCTCCCCTTGATGGTTCTAAAATATTATTTTCACTTTTACCAAATTCCCTTTATTCAGTTGTTTCTTTTCTTGAGGAATATTCACTTGTTTTGATTCTTATTTTTATTGTCTTTTTTGCTGATAGTTTATATCCAATATTGATTTATTTGTTTCAGCTTATTACTGGGCTTGCAATATAAAATTCTCCTCTTGAGGAGTACCCGCTTTAGCGGGGGAGGTGGACTACCTTTTTCCACCCCGGCGCAAGCGCCACCCCTCAAGAGGGGAATAAGTTTGCAATTTTGTCAGACTTATATTATATTGTTTCTGTAGTCCTATGGGGCTATTTTGTTTACCTATGCCAACAATCAACCAATTAATAAAAAGAAATAGAGTTAAAACTCATGCTAAGTCGAAGACTGTTGCTTTAGCACGAGGATTTAACGTTTTGAAAAATAGACCAGTCTTTTTCCCTGCACCTTTTAAAAGAGGTGTTTGCACGAAAGTTTCGACGACTACTCCAAAGAAACCAAACTCCGCTCTTCGAAAGATAGCCAGAGTACGTTTGACTAACGGTATGGAAGTCACAGCTTATATTCCAGGTGAAGGACATAACCTACAAGAACACTCAGTGGTGATGCTTCGTGGAGGACGTGTGAAAGACTTGATCGGAGTAAGATATCACATCGTACGTGGAGTATTGGATACACAAGGAGTCGAAAAGAGGAGACAAGGGAGATCTCTCTATGGTAATAAGAGACCAAAAGAAGCTAAGAAATAAAAATTATGAGACGAAAAGTAAACAATAGAAATATAGTTGGTCCAGACTTTGTATATAATTCTCCAAAATTAGAGAAATTTATAAATTACGTTATGTGGTCTGGCAAAAAAGAAACTTCCAGAAAAATAATGTACAAGGCTTTTGATATAATTAAAGAGAAAACAGGCAACCCAAATCCGCTTGAGATTTTTGATTTGGCAATGAAAAATGCTGGACCGCTTACAGAAGTTCGTTCTAAACGTATTGGAGGTGCAAACTATCAAGTGCCAAGAGAAGTGAGACCTGAAAGAAGGCTTGCTCTCGCTATGCGTTGGATTCGTGATGCTGCTCGAAAGACTAAAGGAAAACCTATGCATATCAAGCTTGCCGATGAATTGATCGCTGCTTCGAAGAACGAAGGTGCCGCTATTAAAAAGAAAGAAGATACTCATAAAATGGCTGAAGCCAATAAAGCTTTTGCTCATTTTGCTTGGTAATTAAACTATATGGAACGAGACTATCCACTAGAAAAAGTTAGAAATATTGGGATTATTGCGCATATTGATGCTGGAAAAACGACCACGACAGAACGTGTGCTTTTTTATACTGGAGTATCACATAAAATAGGAGAAGTGCATGATGGTGAGACGACTACAGATTGGATGGAGCAAGAAAGAGAAAGAGGAATCACAATCACCTCTGCTGCTGTCACTTGTTTTTGGAATCCTACTTACGCTGGCACAGATAAAAGTAAAAAATGTCGTTTTAATATTATCGATACACCTGGCCACATTGATTTCACAGTAGAAGTGAAGCGTTCTCTTCGTGTTCTTGATGGTGCTGTCGTTGTATTTGATGGAGTGGCTGGAGTAGAACCTCAATCAGAAACAAATTGGCGCTATGCTGATGAAGCGAAAGTTCCTCGTATTTGTTTTGTTAATAAACTCGATCGTACAGGAGCATCTTTTGAACATTCATATGCTACGATTTTAGATCGTCTCACAAAAAAAGCTGTTCGCATGCAGATCCCTATTGGTCTTGAAGAAAAACATGAAGGAGTCGTAGATTTACTCACAATGAAAGCTTTTTATTTCGAAGGAGAAATGGGAAATAAAGTCATTAAGAAAGAAATTCCTGAAAATTTAAAAGCTGAAGCAGAAAAATATCATAGTGAACTTATAGAAAAGATTGTAGAACAAGATGATGCAGTCATGAATGATTATTTGGAAGGGAAAATTCCAGATATTGAAACCCTAAAAAAACTTTTAAGAAAAGGAGTTATCACTAATGAAATTTTTCCAGTATATGCAGGATCAGCTTTGAAAAATAAAGGAGTTCAGCTCGTACTCGATGGAGTCGTAGATTATCTTCCTTCACCACTCGATATCCCTCCTATCACAGGGACAGATCCAGACAAGAATGATGAGCCTATCGTCAGGCATGCTTCAGATGAAGAACCTTTTTCTGCTCTTGCTTTTAAAGTAGCTACTGATCCATTTGTGGGTCAACTTATTTTCTTTAGAGTTTATTCTGGGACACTTACTGCAGGATCTTATATCTATAATCCACGAACTAGAAATAAAGAACGTATCGGTAGAATATTACGTATGCATGCCAACGACAGAGAAGAAATGAAAAAAGTTTTTGCTGGAGAAATAGCTGCAGCGGTAGGGCTCAAAGACACTATCACCTCAGACACTATCTGTGATGAAGAACATCCTATTGAACTCGATAGAATAATTTTCCCTGAACCTGTCATTCAATTACGCATAGAACCAAAGACAAAAGCTGACCAAGAAAAAATGGGTATGGCGCTCAATCGTCTTGCTCAAGAAGATCCTACATTTAAAGTTTCTACAGATCAGGAAACAGGAGAGACTATCATCGCAGGAATGGGTGAGCTTCACCTTGAAATTATTGTTGATCGTATGAAAAGAGAGTTTACTGTCGAAGCAAATGTCGGCAAACCTCAAGTAGCTTATAGAGAGACCATTACAGGTAATGCAGACGCAGAGGGTAAATATATTAAACAATCTGGTGGGCGTGGAAACTATGGTCACGTTAAGATTAAAGTTAAACCAATGGTTGCTTTGACCAAAGAGGAAGTGGAAGACTTACCAAAAAATACAAAGAGAGCAAATGGATTTGAATTTATCAATACGATTAAAGGAGGTGTCATCCCTCAAGAATATATTGCTCCTTGTGAGAAAGGATTTAGAGAAGGACTCGATAGAGGAGTGCTCGCAGGATTTAAAATGGTCAATGTTTCTGTTGAACTTTGGGATGGAAGTTATCACGAAGTGGACTCAAATGAAATGGCTTTCAAAATTGCCGCTTCTATGGCTATTCAAGATGCATGCAAGAGTGCAAGGCCTGTCATTCTAGAACCAATGATGAAAGTCGAAGTTGTCACTCCAGAGAAATTCATGGGGGATGTCACAGGTAATCTTTCTTCAAAACGCGGAATCATTGAAGGAATGGAAGACAGAGGAATGAATAAAGTTTTACGCGCTGTTGTTCCTCTTTCTGAAATGTTCGGATACATGACGGGACTTCGTTCTATGACCGAAGGTCGCGCTTCTTTCACTATGGAATTCTTACGTTACGATATTGTGCCAAACAATGTAGCTGAAACTATCATCGCTGCGAGGAAATAAAAAATAAATTAAATTAATTAAAAAATCCTGAGATCAACTCAGGGTTTTTTGATGGTTGACAAGAATTTGTATAAGGTGTATTACTTACTTAGATAATAAAAGCAGTACGAATGATACAAATGAGTTAAAAATAAATAAATAATCACCTTCTTAAGGAGAATGGTTATGAATTCTTCAGTAGTATCAATACTAGTAGTCGATGACGAGCTATCCTTTTGTGAAGTTTTAAAAATTGGACTTCAAGATGAAGGGTATCGGTGTAATATCTCGGATGGAGGGGCTAAAGCAATCAAACTATTAAGAGAAGAAAAGTTCGATTTGGTTGTCCTCGACATCAGGTTTGTATCTGAGAGCATAGATGGATTTGATGTCTTGAAGTTCATCAAAAAAGAATATCCGAAAACAAAGGTAATTATGATGACGGCTTTCAGTAGCGAAGAAGGCATCTGGAATGAAATCAATGCCAAGAAGTTTGGAGCAGAAGATTTTATTCGAAAACCATTTGCTCTCGAAATGTTGCTCCGCGATATAAAGCAGGTGTTAGAAAATCCGCCAACGATTCCCAAAAGGGAGGAAGTTTCTGTATCCACCAATTCGGCTACTGTCGTCGGCGAACCCGGCCCAATCGCACTTATCGATGCTGAGCATCCTCTTTGACGCAAGACGTTCATGTTGTGTGTGACCCCCAAAGTCTTTTATTGACTGAGGGGGTTTGCTTTTTATATATGATATATCATAATGGTTGTATGAATTTTGATGAATTGGGCAATTCCCATAGAGAAATTGAAATCAGTGAAAATAGGGTAGACGAAAAGGGAAAAATAATTGAAGATTTAACATCTTTTTCAGTACAAAATGATAATCCTTTATATTTTGAGGATTTTGGCCTAGATGATGATTCAGTATTAATTAAAAACACTAAAATTAAAAAAGAAGTCTTGGAAGGTTTAGAGAAAAAGGTATGTCTAGATGTAGAAAATGCTTTTTTGCATTTTAAGTCTTTTCTGAGGGGTCCAATTTTTACTGATAGTTTCCATCAAAATCATGTTTTACGACGTGAATGGGAAAAAAAGATTCATGAAATTGACCCGAAGGTGTATGAATATTACCAATCGAATCGTCTTAACACAAATAGATATTGTGTCGTCGAAAGTTGGTTGTCAATTCTAGAGAAAGATATCATTAATCCTGATATAAAAAACAAGTTATCTGAATTAAAAAGAAATATCCCAATAGAACTTAAAGGAGGAAATAAAAATGGAGGCCCAAAGTATTCTGAGTTAAAGGATTCAAAAAAAGTAAAAGCTATAAAAGAAATTTCAGAGATAGTTAAACAAGCAATACTTTTGTTAGAGGACAATAGTGATTGATTTTATCGATTTTTTCTAGTTGACATTATTCTTTAATTTGCTACTATACTAGCAACTGCACTTTCTGCAGTTTTTCTATTGCATTTTTATTATTAGTAGTTAATTAAGTTAGTAATAAGACCTTAGTGACTGGTTCTCGTACACTGAGTTCTCATTATTAAAAAAATATTATGGCAGAAGAATTTAAAAGAGACAGACCGCACGTAAATGTCGGTACTATCGGTCACGTTGACCATGGTAAGACCACTTTGACTGCGGCTATACTTCATGTGCTTAATCTAGCTGGTAAAACGGTTAGACTTCGTGGTGTTGATCAGATCGACAATGCTCCTGAAGAAAAGGCTCGTGGAATCACTATTAACATTTCTCACAACGAGTATGCTACTGACGCTCGTCATTACGCACACATCGATGCCCCAGGACACGCTGACTACATTAAAAACATGATTACTGGTGCCGCTCAAATGGACGGTGCTATTTTAGTGGTTGCAGCTACAGACGGTGCCATGCCTCAAACTCGTGAGCATGTGCTTCTTGCAAAGCAAGTTGGTGTGCCAAAAATTATCGTTTTCTTAAACAAATGCGATATGGTTGATGATAAAGAAATGATCGACCTAGTCGAAGAAGAAATTCGTGAACTTCTTACCAAACAAGGTTTTGATGGCGTTGGTGCTCCAGTTATTCGTGGATCAGCTCTAAAAGGTCTTGAAGCTAAATCTCTTGATGATGAATGGGCAAAGAAAATTCTTGAATTGACCGATGCACTCGATACTTATATTCCTGTTCCAATAAGAGATGTCTCTAAACCTTTCCTTATGCCAGTTGAAGATATCTTTTCTATTGAAGGCCGTGGTACTGTCGTTACAGGAAAGATCGAGAGAGGTGTTATAAAGCTCGATGAAGAAGTAGAAATCATCGGAATCAAACCTACTCAAAAATCAACTGTCACAGGTATCGAAATGTTCAATAAAAACCTTAAAGAAGGTATGGCTGGAGACAACGCTGGGATATTGCTTCGTGGTCTTAAGAAAGAAGATATTACCCGTGGACAAGTTCTTGCAAAACCAGGAACAGTTACTCCACATGACAACTTTACTTGCGAAATATACGTTTTGAAGAAAGAGGAAGGTGGACGTCATACTCCATTCTTTAAAGGATACAAACCTCAATTTTATATTCGTACGACAGATGTTACAGGAGATGTCACTCTAGCTGAAGGAGTAGAAATGGTTATGCCAGGAGATACAGTTAAAATTACTGTTAAATTAGTTACACCAGTAGCACTTGAAGAATCACAAAGATTTGCTATTCGTGAAGGAGGTAAGACAGTTGGAGCAGGAGTAGTCACAAAGATCTTAGGCTAAGATCTGAGTTAAAATTGCATGGCAACTAAAGAATTAAAAACAAAAAAACATAAAATCTTGACTCCCGAAGATGGTGAAAAGAAAGTTAAGAAAACTACTTCCAAGAAAGATAAAAAATCTGCTCATGGTGGAGAAGAGGGTAAGGTGATACTTCGTATTCGAGTTCGTGCTTACGAGAGCAAGATCTTGGATGCGTCTGTAAAGCAAATCATAGACACTGCTATGCGTTATGATGCAAATATTGTAGGACCAATACCGTTGCCGACAGAAATCAAAAAATACACAGTTAATCGTGCTTCTTTTATTTACAAAAATACACGAGAACAATTTGAGATAAGAGTGCACAAAAGATTAATTGATATTATCAATCCAAACGCAAAGACAGTCGAAGCTCTTACGAATTTATCCCTTCCTTCGGGAGTTGATATTGATGTAAAGATGTTGTAAAAATTATGAAATTTATATTGGGGAAAAAAGAAAATATGACTGAATACTTTTCAGAAAATGGAGAAGTTTTTCCAGTAACCATTATAAATGCAGGACCTGTGACTGTCACTAAGGTTTTCGAAAAATCCAAAGATGGCTATGATTCTGTCCAAGTAGGTTTCGGTACTCAAAAAGAGAGTAGAGTTTCCAAAGGAAGCAGGGGTGCAATGAAAGGAGCTTTTTACAAAGAACTTAAAGAATTTAGATTGAAACCAACTGACACAAATACTGCCAAGGAGGGTGATGTCATTGACGTTTCGACTTTTTCTGTAGGAGACAAGCTTCAAGTTTCAAGTATTTCAAAAGGTAAAGGTTTCCAAGGTGTTGTGAAGCGTCACGGATTCCATGGAGGACCTCGTTCACACGGACAGAAACATTCTGAAAGAGAGCCAGGTTCTATCGGTGGAGGTCTACGTACACACGTTCCAAAAGGAATGAGAATGGCCGGCCGAATGGGTAGCGATCGCATTACTCAAAAGAATTTGAAGGTTATTTTTATTGATAAAGAAAATAATGTAATGCTTATAAAAGGAGCAATAGCTGGTAAACGCGGAAGTTTAGTAGAAATAATAAGCAGATAATTATGGAAGCAAAAACACAAGCAAAAATTTATAATCAGAAAGGAACAGAAGCAGGGACAATAACATTACCGGCAAAAGTTTTTGCTGCCAAGTGGCGTGCAGACTTGGTGCATCAAGTCGTAGAAGGTATGCGTTCCAACAAACGCGCAGGAACGGCAGATACGAAAGATCGTGGAGAAGTTCGTGGAGGAGGAAGAAAGCCTTGGAAGCAAAAAGGAACAGGGCGTGCTCGTCATGGATCTACACGTTCACCTATCTGGGTTGGGGGAGGAGTCACACATGGTCCACTTTCAGCAAAGAATTACAAAAGAAAGATTTCCAAGAAAATGCGTGCGCAAGCTTTGTTCTCAGTTCTTTCTAAGAAAATGAAAGACGAAGAAATACTTTTTGTTGATTCACTCTCACTATCTCTCACAAAAACAAAAAAAGCAGTGGAAATCATGAAGAATCTTTCAAAAGCTTCTGGTTTCAAACCACTTGCAGGTTCTAAAAAGCCTAGAGTGTTAGTCGCTTTATATGGAAGGAATGAAAAAACGGAAAAAAGTTTCAGAAACTTACCACAACTTGAGATCGTTTTTGTTAAAAATCTAAATCCTTTAGATGTCTTGAGTTATCAATATCTTTTAATAGAAAATCCTGAGGAGAGTGTGAAATTTTTAGAATTAAGAGGATAATATGAAAAATATAATTTTAAAAACAATAAAAAATCCTAGAGTGACCGAAAAGGCAAGTAACGCTTTTGAAAAAAATGTTTACGTTTTTAATGTCGCAGATTCTGCAAATAAAAAAGAAATTAAAAAAGCGATTTTTTCACTTTACAAAGTTAATCCTGTAAAAGTAAATGTGCTTCCTGTTCCTTACAAAAATACTTTTTCAAAAGGAAAAAGCGGAGTGAAAGGAGGAGGGAAGAAAGCTGTTGTCTATCTTAAGGAGGGAGATAAGATTGAAATCGTATAAATTTTAATAAAAAGTAATGAAAACATATAAACCTACAACCAAATCAAGAAGACAGATGACGAATATCAATTACCGTGAGTTTTTGACTGAAACAAAGCCGACTAAATCTCTCACCTATGGTTTTCGACGTTCTGTCGGTAGAAATAGCGCCGGCCGTATCACCATGCGACATAAAGGTAGTGGGCATAAACGTTTATATCGTGATGTAGACTTTTTATATAACAAAAAAGATATTCCTGCTAAAATAAAATCTATTGAATACGATCCAAACCGTAGTGCATTTATCGGTCTTGCAGTTTATAAAGATGGAGAAAAAAGATATGTAGTGATTCCAAAATCAGTAAAGCCGGGTATGTCATTTGTTGTCTCTGAAAAGGCAGAATTAACAGCAGGCAATAGATTGCCTTTAAGAAATATCCCAGTTGGAACATTTGTTTATAATATTGAAATCAAGCCAAGAGGTGGAGCAAAGATCGGCCGCTCAGCCGGGATTTTTGCACAGGTGGTAGCCAATGCCGACGGTTATACAAATTTAAAAATGCCTTCATCTGAAGTCAGAAAGATAGATGAAAATTGTTGGGCCTGTGTCGGTACTGTTTCCAATGAAGAACACCATTTAGAGAATTTTGGTAAAGCAGGACGAAGTCGCTGGAAGGGAATAAGACCAACGGTTCGAGGTACAGCCATGAATCCAGTAGACCATCCATACGGAGGTGGAGAAGGTAGACAAGGCCGTGGAACGAAACGTCCAAAGACTATGTGGGGTAAAGTGACGGGTGGAAGAAAGACACGTACTCCTAAAAAATATTCAAATCTATTTATCGTTTCTCGTCGTAAAACTGGCAAATCCAAAAAAGGCCAAGCATAAAACTAAAAAACGGACGCCTGGCGTCCGTTTTTTATATTTGACAAAGCATGTCAGGGGAGGGTAGACTTAAATAAATCAATAATTAATTTTTAATAAATATTTTATGAACGAAAAATTTGTAGATATTAATGATCATACTGGATCTAAAGAAACCTTTAAACACGCTGTTAGTCTAACAACAAAAGATCAAGGGGTGAGTTATAGAGAATTAAGCAACTTTTTAATTGAGAAAATGGGCGGTAGTCATCCACGTAAGGAAGAATTAATAAATATAATGTATGGACCCTTAGAACTAAATGATAAACCAACTTCTATACTTATTAATGATTCGGATCACGAATTGACTAACGAAGACATAGAAACGATTCTTGGAGAAGTTACTAGAATTTTTAAAGAGAATGGTGCTGTCCGTTTCTTTGACCATACATTTAGTGGTACTTCAGACGGTAGTTTTATACGATCAAAATTTAATTTATTGGATAAGCTTAAACACTGTTATGGCTACGATTCAATTATACCTAGAGTATTACAAGGAACAATTCCAGAAAACTACAACATAGTCGACGCTTATGACTTTGATGATGCTCTGGAGAGTCTTAGTAATCAATGTAAGAATGATGATTATAATAATGAAGACTTAATCAAAGTTATTTTTGATAAAGACGAAAAAAATCCCGTCATCTTTATTCGTGGCTTCTTGAGTGTTTAATACGAAATAACATTTCAACACATAAAAAATTTCACCTGTTTTTAAATACCCTAAAAACTTACTAAACCTTTTTCTTTAGCGAGGTATGGTCTTTGTTCCACAAAAAGAACCTAGTAAGGACAGTTCTTACTAGAGTATTGTTTTAGCTTGCTTTTCATTTGTGTATTTTGTACTATATGTGGATGGAATATAAAAATACTCTACAAAAAGGGACAGTTAGATATATAATTCTTAAAGAAGGCTCTGAATGGATTGGAGTAGCTTTGGATTTTAATATTGTTGAAGTTGGAAACGATCCAAGAGAAGTATTGTTTTCACTAGAAGAAGCTATTAGAGGCTATTTGGTCTCTGCTAGAAAAATAAAAGCTCGTCCAGGAATTTTAAATCAAAGATCAGAAAAAGAATATGAAGATCTTTGGAAAATTTTGAAAAATAATAAACCGATACCTTCTCCTTATACAATTCATAGTTTTGGGCAACGTTCATTAACCACAGCATAAAAACTATGCTAAGAGGTTTACATAATTGGACTTTCATAGAAGTTACAAAATTTCTAAAGGATAGGCATTTTATTTTGAATCACATTGAAGGAAGCCATTATCTTTATATCGGTTCGCACAAAAAGATTTTTAGGCAAGTTTGTGTACCTTTTCATGGCTCGAAATCAATACATCCTAAAACAATGAAAAGTGTTATTTCTCAGTCTGGTATATCCAAAGAAGACTGGCTAAATTGGTAAAATAAGCTTTAGAAATTTGAATTTGACTTTATTTTGTATTTTGATATGATGAAACCAAGCTCGTTAGGAGCTTTTTGTTTAGTAAAACCATGACAAGATCAATCAACAAAGGCTTAAATATCGACGAAAGACTATTGAAAAAAATAGCTGGCAAAAACCCGCTCCAAACTCCAATGGTGAAGACTTGGAAGCGTGCTTGTCAGATCTCACCTGAGATGGTGGGTTTCGTTTTCGGTGTATATAATGGCAAGGTTCATGTGGAAGTATTGGTGACTGAAGACATGGTGGGGCATAGATTAGGAGAATTTTCACCAACTAAGAAATTCGTAAAACACGGAGGAAAGATGCAGAAAGAACTTGAACAAAAGAAAAAGGAAGCTGAAATAACACAAGCAAAGTCTGCGACAGTAGCCGCAACTGATGCGAAGGGTGCTAAGAAATAGGATATGAATCCGGTAGTAGAAAATGGCATTAAGAGCAAATCAAATAAAATTAAAATCATGACAAAAAATATTATTATAAAAATTAACAAACAAAATGACTTGCTCTTTTTGAGCAATGCCATTTCTCACTAACCGGATGAAAGCATATTTAAAAAATTACAGACAAGCCCCAAGAAAAGTTCGTTTAGTTGCAGGACTTATTAAAGGCAAAAAGGTAGAAGAAGCTATTCCAATGCTCGATTTTTTAGCTAAACGTGCAGGTTTTCCTATTAAGAAACTTTTACTTTCAGCTGTTGCGAATGCTTCACAAATGGGTGTAGCGAAAGAAAATTTATTTATAAAAGAATTGAGAGTAGATAAAGGTATTGTAATGAAAAGGATGATGCCGGCAGCTATGGGTACAGGACACAGGATAAACAAGCGTACGAGCCACATTACTTTAGTATTAGGAGAAAGAGAAAATAAAATAAAAGCAAAAGACGCAAAGAAAAAAGAAATAAAAAAAGAAATAGTTAAACCTGTAAAGGCTGTTAAAACTGCTGCTAAAAAAATTAGTAAGAAAATTAAAGAATAATTATGTCAAAAATAGTTCACCCATATGCGCATAGGTTAATAATATTAAGAGACTGGAAATCTCATTGGTTTGCTGATCCTAAAAAATATTGTGATTATTTAAAGGGTGATGTTTTGATACGTGAGTATTTAATGAAAAAGTTACGCGGTATGTATGTTTCTTCTATCGAGATAGAAAGAAATCAAAAGACCACTCGTTTCGTCATCAGAACTTCTCGCCCCGGTCTTATTATCGGAAGAAATGGAGAAGGCGTCACAAAACTAAAAGAAGACATTTTGAAAAAGATGGCTAAGTTGAAACTCACTAAATCAGAAGATTTTAAACTTGAAATTATTGAAGTTCCAAATCCAGAAGCTGATGCTGCTATCGTTGCCTATATGATAGCCGAAGGATTAGAAAAAAGGTTGCCGTATCGTAGAGTTATAAAACAGATTGTTGAAAAGGTTATGACCACTCACGGAGTAGAAGGAGTGCGTGTAGTTTTGGGAGGTCGTTTAGGAGGAGCTGAAATTGCTCGAACGGAAGAGTTGAAACGCGGAAGTATCCCTCTTCAAACTTTCCGTGCGGACATTGATTTCAAGCGTGAACGTGCGACATTGTCGTATGGTGTTATAGGTATAAAAGTTTGGATTTATCGAGGCAAGATCTTTGCTGATAAAAAACCTGCTCATTTTGGAGAGAAAAAAGTTAGTAAATAATAAAAATATATGTTAGTACCCAAAAAAGTAAAATTTAGAAAATGGCAGACACAGAGGAGTAATCCAAAAGCAAATTCACCTGATACACGTGGGACGAAGCTTTCCTTCGGGTCTTTTGGGCTTAAAGCTTTAACTCAAGCACGCGTCAAATCAAATCAACTTGAATCTGCTAGAAAAGTTATATCTCGTACTTTGACCAAATCTGGTAAATATTGGGTTCGTATTTTCCCTGATAGACCTTTCACAGCTAAAGCAGCAGAGATGGGAATGGGAAAGGGAAAGGGGGACCCACAAGGATATTGTTTTGATGTTTATCCTGGACGTATTATATTTGAAGTAGATGGAGTAGAAGAGGCTATCGCTCATGAAGCACTCCGAAAGGCTGGTACAAAGCTTCCTGTTAAAACCAGAGTCGTTTCAAGAGCTCATAACCAATAATTTAATTATATGGCAACAAAAGAAAAAGAAAATTTTAAAGGAATGAAGATGGAAGAGCTTAAGAAAAAGCTTATTGATTTGGAAGAAAGTATCAGAGTTCTAAGATTTAAAGCGCAAGGTTCAAAGTCAAAAAATGTTAAAGAGCATATGACTTTAAAGAAACAAGTAGCCAGAGTGTTAACAGAGATAAATAAGAATAATCCCAGTAGTAGAGCAAAGCTCACTACGGGACAGGTAAAAGTATAATAATATGAAAACAAAGATAAAAAAAGAAATAAAAGAAAATAGAAGCACTGTGTTAAATGGTGTTGTTGTTTCTGATAAGATGGATAAAACTGTTGTCGTTTCTATCTCACGATTTGTTAAACATCCTAAATATGGTAAATACTATAAAATAAATAAGAAATACAAGGCGCACGATGAAGGTAATGAATATAAGATTGGTGATAAAGTAGAAATAGTTGAGACGAGGCCAATTTCAAAAGATAAAAAGTTTAAAGTAGTAAAAAAATTATAATTTTATGATTCAAAACGAAACATTAGTAAAAATAACAGATAATGCAGGAGGCACCGTAGGTAAGGTGTTTAAGATTTTGGGTAGCTCAAAAAAGAGATACGCCACTCTTGGAGATCTTGTTATTATTTCTGTGAAGATCGCAAGTCCTAGAAAAGATGTAAAGAAAAAAGATGTACATCAGGCTGTCGTTGTTCGTACCCGAAATGCTTTTAGAAGAAAAGACGGATCTTATATTCGTTTTGATGACAATGCTGTAGTCTTATTAGAAAAAGGGAAGCTTGATCCGAGAGCTGGACGTGTCTTTGGGCCAATTCCAAGAGAACTTGCTGAAAAAGGTTTCCAGAAGATAATTTCTCTTGCACCAGAGGTTATTTAATTAAAATAAATTTTATGAAATTAAAAAAAGGAGACCATGTAATAGTTATAGCAGGTAAAGATAAAGGCAAAAAAGGCAAGATTGTCACTGTTTTAGTTGAGAAAAATAAAGTTGTGGTAGAAGGTGTAAATATGATGAAGAAACATCAACGCCCTAGAAAATCTGGAGAAAAGGGTAGTGTGATAGACAAAGCTATGCCAATGCATGTTTCCAATGTTCAAATTCTTGATCCGAAAACTGGTCTTAGAACTCGTCTTGGGAAAAAGAATGTTAGTGGTAAAATGGTCAGAATCACTAAAAAGAGCGGACAAGAAATTTAATTTAGATATATGAAACATTTAACTGTAAAAGAAAAAGAAAAAGAGAGTTTTGAAAAGATGAAAAGTGCTTTTCATTATAAAAATAGTATGGCTTCTCCTAAGATGAAGAAGGTAGTATTAAATGTCGGCACTGGCACAGCTATTAAGAAAGATAAAAATAAAAATGAAGCGATCTTGGGCCGTTTAGCAAAAATCACTGGTCAAAAAGGAGCATTAAGAGGTGCTAAACAATCCATCGCATCTTTCAAAGTAAGGCAAGGTGACCCTATCGGAGTTGTCGTCACTATGCGTGGTAAAAGAATGTTTGCTTTCTTAGAGAAGCTTATAAACGTTGCTCTTCCTCGTACGAAAGACTTTCGTGGTATTAATCCTGGAGCAGTGGACAACATTGGTAACTTAACGATCGGCATCAAAGAACATACTATTTTCCCAGAGACAGCAGATGAAGATATCAAAGACGTTTTTGGACTTTCTATTACTCTCGTTTCTACAGCTAAAGATAAAAAAGAAGGAAAAGCCTTCTTTGAACATCTCGGCGTGCCTTTCAAAAAGGAGGAAGATAAAAAGAAGAAATAAAAGTTTTTATTATTAATTTAATAAATTTTTATGAAAATGGAAAAATTATCCAATAGAAAGGGAACTGGCAAGAAAGAATCAGGCTTAGAAACAGGCACTAATGAAAATGAATTATTAGTTGAAGAAGAATTACGTAAATTGGCGATTGAACGAGAAAAGATTATAAAAAAAATTGCTGAAGTCAATATTAAAAAAAGAAAACTTAAAGAAAAAGTTGGTGAAAGAAAAGGAATAGTGGGCCCTATAGATCCGCAAAAAATTAATGTTGATAATGTTTATCAACTTGATATGGGCAAGCATCCTGATTTGGAGAAAGAGTGGGAAACATTGTTGGAGGAATATAATAAATTAAACGGACCAGGAGGAGAATATGAAAAGGTGATGGATTTGATTAATAATTGTGATAAAAGAGGCTTACCAATAGACAGGTTTTATAATATACGTGATAGAGTTTTAGGGGAAATAAAAAAGAAAAAGTAAAAAATATAAATATTATTAAAAACGCCCTTAAATCGGGGTGTTTTTGTTTTTATATGAAAGTGTTGCACTTCAATGTTGAATGTACCTCTAGAAAAGTTGACAGATTAAACAGAATATGCTATCATATATACGAGTGTTCAAACCGACATTCCACCCCTCATTGCATCACCACCATCTAGGTGGTTTTTTCATTTTTAAATAACTTCTTCTCTTGCATTACTTCATTGGGTGTTTCCCACTTAAGCTTTTTTCTAGGAGTATC
>Ga0172379_10000567_pt1 | contig 90799 bp, 81 predicted proteins | sample GrowelOW334metaG_FD_119756 | JGI IMG/M metagenome (GOLD analysis project Ga0172379, IMG submission 119756) | Groundwater microbial communities from an aquifer near a municipal landfill in Southern Ontario, Canada - Groundwater well OW334 metaG | ecosystem: Environmental > Aquatic > Deep...
AAACACCCTATATTAAGTATTGTCCCAAAACGCGCCGGTAAAAAGATACTTGCTGCTGCCGATGGTAACGGTTACGGTTACGGAACAACTGTCGCCGGGGTCGAGCGAGTCGAGAGTCCATGTGGCAGAATTTGTCTGCAAAGAATAACTGCCGCCGTTTGATACCTCTACATCGCTTATGCTGTTATGAACAATTTCATTAGGCAGGTAGTCTGTCAAGACGACATTGGTAAGCGTTCCCTGCCCTGACGCTGAGTAATTGTATGGGATGGTATATGTGAGGCGGTCGTTGGGTTTCACGCCATCGGCGGGAGCATCGTCCGTATTGATAAGACATATTAGGGGAGTTGCGAGCAAAGCGTTGTAAAGATTAAGCCTGCCCCATCCATAATACTGATCCCAACCGGTATCGCCCTTATCGTCCGTGGTCTTTTGAATAATGTTCTGTACTTCATCCGATGTAAGGAGCGGCTGCACAGAAAGAATCAGGGCTGCTGCACCGGCCACCTGTGGGCAAGCAGCAGAAGTGCCGCTCATCCATTTCCAGTAATTGCCTGCAGCATCGCCCTGTGATGTATCTCCCCCATTTTTTCCGGCGCTTCCCACAATATCAGTTGCCCAGAAAATTGTGGTCGCATTGTACGGACCATCTCCGCTCGGCGCTACAACATCTAATTCGCTGCCATAATTACTGTAGCTCCATCTCGCGTCATTTTTATCGGTAGCTCCAACCGCAATTACTTCCGGATATGTGGCGGGGAAAGAAACCGGGCCATAACTATTTCCTGATGCAAATACTACAACACAGCCTTTTCCATTTCTGCCGTTATTATTCGCATTTATGATGGAGTTATGAATAATATCGCTGTCACTACCACCACCCCAGCTATTGCTTAATACATCCGCACCGTGGTCGGCAGCCCACTGAATACCGCCTGCAAGCCATTCTTCAGTGGTATACCAGCTACCATTATAAACATAAGCAACCCTTATCGGCATTATCTTACATCCCCAGGCAACTCCGGCGATACCCGCTCCGTTATTTGTCGCTCCTGCAGCAATTCCTGCACAGGCTGTTCCATGTGCGTCATTCCCCCAAGGAGTTGGGTCGGCATCATCTTCAACAAAATCGTAACCATAAATATCATCTATATAGCCGTTGCCGTCATCGTCAACACCGGTTATGCCATTCAGTTCTGCCTGATTAACCCACATATTTGCAGCAAGATCAGGATGAGTATAATCAACACCGGTGTCGATAACCGCCACGATAATATCACAGGCATCATGGATAATATCCCACGCCTCTGGTGCATCAATATCGGCATCAATGGTTCCGCTATTCTGGCCTGTATTGTGCATTCCCCAAAGGTCATTAAAATCCGTATCGTTTGGGATTGTAGAAAGCAGTTTGATTTTGTAATTCGGTTCAACATAAAGAATTCCACCTTTCCCTTTTAAGTTTGACAAGGCATCTTTTACTTTAAGATTTTCCGGCAGTTTTACAAGCGTCAGGCCAGATACTCTTTTGAACAAATGCTTAACCTCACCTACGTTAAGCGAGGCAAGGATTTGATTGCGTTCATTAGTGGTTTTTTGTTTGCCATTGGCTTTGGGAGCAAATTTGACGAGCAGTTCACCCTCTTTGTAAGGCAAATTGGAGTCAGAAGCTGCGAAACAGTTTGAAGCCAAGAAAAGACCGATAATAGTAATATAAAGATAATTTATTTTAGTGAACATAGAATTACATCCTCAAAATAAGGTTTGGGGCTATTTTAGTTTTTATGGATTACAACGACTTTAGATTTTTCTTCTCAAGAAAACTCTAAAGACCGGCAATCCTATAGCAATAATGGTAAAAGTTACAGGTTCAGGTATAACAGTACCATCAACCATAATGGTTGCGGAATTCAAAACAATAGAACCGTGTTCAACAACCCCGCCATATATGAAGATTGGTTCGGTGTATCCAATCCAGATAGTTCCTGTACCATCAAGCAAGTCAGACCAAGTTGTTGCTCCATCGATTGCGAATTCGCTTAAACTATTGAATGGCTCTGACGTAGGATAAGTCGTTTGTCCCCCGTAAAAATCAGCTATGCGTGCATGCGGATTCCTGCCCAAATAAGCCTCAATTCCTACATCAACAGGGAATGGTTCTCCAACAGGTTGAAAAGTGAACGGACTGTACATTTGTGCTAAGCCAGCAGTAATACCTCCCGACCAGTCTATATATATGTGAGATATTTCTGTGAAAGTAACGCCGAGGTCGAAGTTTATTTGCCAGCCGTATGGCGTTGAATTATGGTTAAATATTGCTGGCATGCCCAGACTGAACAGGTCAAGCTGGACAATATCTGCTCTACTCAACCCTCCGCAACACAACAGAGCTGCAAAAACTAACCTCAATAACTTCTTTTCCATAACATTACCTCCTAAAAAAGGTTTTCAAAAATCGGCTGTGATTTTGGTCCTTTTCTGTATTGTATTTAATCTCGTATTAAAACGCAAGAGAAAAATAATATTTTTGTAAAAAATTTTCTTTCTAACATTAGGCGCAGACCATAGTTATGCCACTTTTATCGCATTCAACGTTTTGACGTAATTGCAGGGATTTACAAAAAAAGCACCGCCGCAATTTACGTCTAAGAAAGGCTCGCAAAAGCCGTCAAGAACGTAAAAAGCAAACGGTGCTATTTAAATCCAACAGAGACTATGTAGTGTCTTCCGTAGAAACAAACAGCACCGAGCCTTTCATACACTTCTTGAAAATTTTCATAATCTTTCGACTATGAATTTGCGATTCTTCTTAGAACGTATGAAATCTCAGTGATTTCTATTATTTGATTATTCAGTTGTATTGGTTTAAAACAAAGAGCATATTCAATTATCTCAAAGCATATTACCGGACATTGCGGAGTAATTGCAAGAAAAAAATGGCAAGTGTGTAAAGATTAGGGATAGAAAAAAAACGCCGGTGAAACCACGAAATGCCAACGGAATGTTATTGCAAAATGAGTTTTTTGCCGCTATAAGTGGGTTTTCCTGATAAAATCGGAGTTTTGAACGTGAAGATAAAGGATTTAAGCCCAGCTAAAAGTACCTGTCAGTACTATGTGCCTATTGGTAACAGAAATATGAAGAAAAAATCCCCAGCGGGGAATAAAAACTATCATTTCGTCGGTATCGGCGGAGTCGGAACCAGCGGCCTTGCTATGATTTTAATGAAAGAAAAGGCAAACATCTCCGGCTCGGATATGCAGGATTCAACTCTGCTCAAAAGGCTTGCCGATGCCGGCGCAGATGTAAAAATAGGACACAGCAGCGATAATCTGCCCGACGAACTCGACGGCGTAGTAATTTCAGCGGCCGTCAGGGACGACAACCCGGAATTGCTGGCTGCTCGGCAGAGAAAAATAATGATTTACAAATATGCCCAGATGCTCGGCCTTGTTATGGACAGATATAGAGGCGTGGCAATCTCCGGCACACACGGCAAAAGCACTACCAGCGGCTGGTTAGTTTATGTCCTGCAAAAAATCGGACTTGACCCGAATTTTCTTATCGGCGCCGATGTAATGCAGCTTGGCACTTCTTCCGGCTTAGGCGATAGCGATATTTTTGTTGCTGAAGCCTGCGAATACGACAGAAGCTTTCTAAACCTGCATCCGAAAGTCGGCGTGATTTTGAATATCGAGCCTGACCATCTCGATTATTATTCTGGAATAGGTGAGATTGTCGAGGCATTCGCGGCATTTGCCAATAATATAGCCTCCGACGGCGTTTTAGTCGCGGGCATTCAGGATTCAAACGCCGCGAAAATCGTCGCTCACCTGGCAGGCAAAAAAGATGTGTTCACATTCGGCCTTACTGACTCGGCAACTTTTTACGCCAAAAATATCGAATACACTCCTGACAATACAAACTTTGACTGTTTCTATAAAGACAGACTTTTAGGCAGAGCCACAATAAAACTGGCCGGCGAGCATAACGTAAGAAACGCACTGGCTGTTTTGGCTTCTGTTGAAGCTCTTGGCGGAGATACGAAACAGGCGGTCAACGCTCTGGGCGGATTTGAGGGTATGGACAGACGGCTGATGAAAAAGGCGGAAATTGCGGGCATTACAGTTCTCGACGATTACGCCCATCATCCAACAGAGATAAAGGCAAGCCTTAAAGCGTTGAGGCAAAAATATGACAAGAGAAGGATTTTCTGCGTTTTTCAGCCTCATCAGTACAGCAGAACAAGATTTTTGCTAAAAGATTTTGCTGAAAGTTTCAAACTTGCCGATATGACTATTGTGCCTGAAATTTACTTTGTAAGGGATACAGAGAAGGCAAAAAGTGAGGTAAATTCGCAGATTTTGGTCGAAAAGATTAAGGAAAAAGGCGGGAATGCCGTATTTTTCGACAGTTTTGAAAGAATTTGCGATTTTTTAAATACTAATGTAAAATCCGGCGACGTTCTAATAAGTATGGGCGCGGGAAATGTCTGGAAGGTAACAGATGAATATATTCAGTGGCTTAGAAAAAATAGTTGAAAAAAAATTCTCGCTCGGCCAAAGCACCTGGTTCGGACTCGGCGGAGAGGCTGACTATATGATTAGCCCGCAAAGCGCCGAGCAGTTATCGGATGTGATAAGACGCTGCAACGAAAATAATATCAATATCCGCGTACTTGGTTTCGGCTCTAATCTGCTCGTCCACGATGAAGGCGTCAAAGGCGCGGTAGTTAAGCTGGCCGGCGATGAATTTACCCGCACCAAATTTGACGGTATGTCCCTGACGGCGGGAGCTGGCGCAGACCTCGGCAAGTTAGTTCTCGAATGTGTCAGGAAAGGCCTCGGCGGGCTTGAGGTGCTTGCGGGCATACCGGGCTCGGTAGGCGGAGCGGTGAGAATGAACGCGGGTGGAATTTTCGGCGACTTCGGTTCAGCGGTAGAATCGGTAATGCTGATGGATAACGAGGGTAATGTCTTTGTCAATTCAAAGCCTGAGCTGTCGTTCGATTATCGCAGCTCAAACATCACGGCTAAATACATTCTCAGCGCGAAGATAAATTTATGTGAAGCTGACCCGGCGCAGCTTTTGAAAACCGTAAAGGAAGTCTGGATTTACAAGAAAAATACCCAGCCTTTGAACACGCGAAACGCAGGCTGCATATTCAAAAATCCTCGTGGTATGAGCGCAGGAGCGATGATAGACAGAGCAGGCCTGAAAGGCACAAAAATCGGCGGCGCGACAGTCAGCGAAAAACACGCTAACTTTATTACAGCCGAGGACGGCTGCACAAGCAGCGATGTTATCAACCTGATTGACAAAATTAAAGAAACAGTAAAAGAAAAATTCGATGTCGAGCTGGAACTCGAACTGCAAATATGGTAACGAAAAATAGCCACAACGGCACTAAGGCACAAAGATTTTAATATATTTTTCTTCTTCGTGTCTTAAAGTCTTGGTGGCTAACATTTTTAATTTGAGATATAAATGAATTTTAACATTCCTTCTAATTTAAAGATAGCGGTATTAAAAGGCGCAACCGGCAGTGAAAGACAAATCAGTCTTATCAGCGGCGGCTGTATCGCTGATGCGCTGCGAAAAACAAAGTTAGTACAGGTCGTGGAACACGATTATAACCCGGATGAGCCGGAAATTTTAGACGACAAAAGCGTAGACGTATTTTTTCTCGCCTTTCACGGCCAATTCGGCGAAGGCGGAGAAATGCAGCAGCTCTGCGAGCGAAAAAAAATCGTTTATACCGGCTGCGGGTCGGAAGCGAGCAGGCTTTGCTTCGACAAAATAGCCTGCAAAAAAGCAGTCGCCGGCGCGGGTGTGGCTGTGGCGAAAGCTGTCGAAATCACATCGGCCAAGCAATTGGCCGACTGCGATCCGGAATTTAAAATCGCTACGACCAAATTTGTAGTTAAGCCGGCCTGCGAAGGCAGCAGCGTCGGCGTTAGTATAGTTGAAGGTTTGGGAAACGCTAAATCGGCAGCGGAAAAATGCCTCGCTCAATTCGGACGATGTATGATTGAGGAATTTATCGTTGGCCAGGAAATCACGGTAGGCGTTCTCGGCAGAACCCCCCTGCCGGTAATCGAGATAAGAACATCGCACCAGTTTTACGACTATAACGCCAAATACGATGACGATAATACGCAGTATTTGTTTGATACGATACAGGACAAACAGGTATTGCAAAGAGTTAATGATGATGCGTTGAAAAGTTTCGACGCTGCCGGCTGCAGAGACTTTGGCAGAATTGATATGATTATAAACAGCGATGGAATACCCTATATGATTGAAATAAATACAATACCGGGTTTTACCACCCATTCGCTCCTGCCAAAAGCCGCTGCTAAGGCAGGCATCAATATGGAACAGTTATGCCTTACGATTATCAAAGCGGCTCTCGAAAGGAAAAAATAGGACTTGGCTAAGAAAGAAAAAAAATCCTGGTTCAGCAGGACTAAGAAGCTGACCAAAACCGAAAAGAAACAGCGCTCTGTCGCAGTGAGGACTACGATTATAATCTTCATCGCTATCGCGATTTGCGTCGCTGTGGTTGTTGGGTTTGTATTTCTCGATAAATATGTAAAAAACAATCTCAATCTTGAAGGAAAAACAGTCCCGATTCATCTGATTGATTTTCCCGATTGGGGCAGTGAAGAGCTGAAGAATAAAATCGTTGCTGAGGCCGCCGGCAAAACTAAGGATTTGTCGCTATCTGACACCGCGGCTATGCGGATAGAAGAAAATATCGCGGAATTTTCCTGGCTATACGATACCAAAGTCCAGATAGAAAATAAGGCTATCGTCATAAATGCCAAATATAGACAGCCCGTCGCTCTTATAAAAACTGATGACAGTCAGTATTTCATAGCATCCGACCTTGTGGTTCTCGAATATGTGAACATTAGCAAACTTTCCATCGTTGAAATTACGGGCGTGCCCGCTCATCTGCTCACCTGGCGGTCGGTAGGCACAAAATGGGACAGCGAAGATGTCGTCGCCGCCGTCGAGCTGCTGGCATTGTTCGATAGAATGGATAAGGAAGTTGTGCCTGATAAACCTTTGCTTGCGGAAATAAAATCTATTGATATGAGCAATTTCAACGGCAGGAGAAGTTCATCACAGCCGCACATTATCCTTTACGCAAAGGATGGCACGGAGATTCGATGGGGAGCTCGGAAAGGCGCCTGGCAGAGATACCTCGAAGCCAAAGACGAGGAAAAACTTACGCTGCTTTACAATACCTATCAGGAATTGGGAACAATTCAGCTAAGAGCGGCACAGAAAGGCACTTTTATAGATTTGATAAAACCGCAGAGCCTTTCACTGCCAATTGATAGATACTAAAATTGAAGAATGAAGATTGCAGATTGAAGAATTCAAAACGGTTTCGGCAAAGCCGATTCCATAAATTTTCAATTTTCAATCTTCAGTTTTCAATTTCTTGTTATAGCCCTGCTTTTTTGGCTCTTTTCTCAAGCCGTTTTTCTTTGAGTGTTTTTTGAGGTTTCTTTTTAACGTCTTTCTTTGTGTCGCGACTGTGACCCATACATTTTCCTTTCAGAATAGGGTGTTCTATGATTTCCTTATCAAGATTCTGATTATATCGCAAATTGCCAGGCTGACAAGTTATTTTTTTAGTTACCTGACATAGCCAAACAGAACAAAGTTTTCTGTTGCCTAATGGCCGGTTAGGTGCGACAATTTACGGCAAATCAAGTAAAGGAGTGTGATTTATGGTAAAACAATTCATCGCTGGCAGTTGTTATTCGTATATTTTAAGCTCGGCAAACGAGGCGTTGATTATCGACCCGCATATAAGCTTGCCGCAGGAATACAAAAAATATTTAACGAAAAACAGTCTCATACCTAAATTTATAGTCGATACGCATACCCACGCCGACCACTTTTCATCGGCTGCGGTATTAAAGAAGCATTTCAAAATACCTGTTTTAATGCATGAAAAGGCCATCTCCGACGTTGCCGACCGCCGGCTTAAAGATAATGATGTGATAGAGATAGGCGACAGCAAAATTAAGGTTATATATGCGCCCGGCCATACCGATGACACGATAAACTTATACGGCCAAGGCAGTTTATTTACCGGCGATGTGCTTTTAATCGGCAGCGTCGGCAGAACAGATTTTCAAAACGGCTCGCCAGAATCGATGTTCGACACTCTTGCTAAATTAAAAAACCTGCCCAATGAAACCATATTATGCCCCGGCCACGACTATCACGGGCTGCGGACATCGACCATAGCCAAAGAAAAAGAGAATAATCCCTTCTTAAAGGAAACTAATAAAGAAGCTTTCGTTACGAATCTGCGGTCAAAAATTATTCCCAAGCCCTTTAACATTGATAATATCGTCCGCGTCAACCAGAAAGGTCAGGCGACATCAATTGAGATGATTTCGCCGACTGATTCGCTGTCGCTTTTGAAAAAAGACCCGCAGACAAAAATTCTCGATGTTCGCTCGGCTCTGGAGTTCAGCCAGACGCACATCGAAAATTCAATTAACATACCGATAGATATGATTTCAGCTAAAATTGGTGAATTGAGTCAGTCCAAACAAAATTATCTGGTACTCTGTCATAGCGGAACACGTGCCGCGATGGCCGCTGATATGCTGATGCAGTCTGGAATCCACACCGTCAAAGTAATTGAAGGCGGCATCGCTCGCTGGCAAAAAGACAAACTTGCCGTCATTAAAGGTCAGGGCGGAATATCTCTGGAACGTCAGGTCAGAATTATCGCAGGAAGTCTGGTATTACTGGGAATAATACTATCGTGGCTGCTGCATTGGGCGTTTTTATTTATTCCGATTTTTGTAAGCAGCGGGTTGATTTTCGCCGGCATTACGGATAATTGTATGATGGGAATGCTGCTGATGAAACTGCCATACAATAAAAATCTTTATAAAACCAAATTGGGCGGGGCGTGTTCCATCAGTTAGCCCCGACCCCTGCGGTTGGGGGATTTATGGGTCAACTCTGCCATCACCATAGCAGGGTTCAAAGCCGCAAGGTAAGCGAGCGGTCGTTAACTCCCGAATTTATTCGGCGGTTCGTCCGAGCGCAGCACGGCAATCCCCCGCTGTTATTCCCGCAAAACTCATCCCATACTTTTCGCCTTGCCGCCGGTTTTTAGAGGTATCCATAAATACAGGAATTTTCCAGATTATTCTTGCAAGTTTCGGCGTTCTGATTATGCTCATCATCTCGTAGTATAATTTAAAGACTATTTTTTATTTATTTCGGAGAAAGACCTGTGAGAGATTTTAACAAAGGGGGACCAAAAAGAGATTTTGGACCACGCGAAATGCACAAAGCGACCTGCGCTGAATGCGGACAAGAATGTGAAGTTCCATTCCAGCCAAAAGAAGGCAGACCTGTTTATTGCAAAAACTGCTACTCGAAGAAAAAATCATACTAAAACTTTCGAGTTTTAGGCGATAATTGTCAACTTTGGATGATTTTGAGCACAATTTGCTCAAGGTATAGTTGGAGTCTCTGGGTTTGTTAGAGCCGGCAAGGTGATATATTTTTAGATGTATCTACTTTCGCCAGGCGGCTTTACGAACCATTAAGGGAGGCACCTGCGTTGGTTTTGCGCAGTTCGGACTTGCCTGGGCATCTCTGTTGCCTGGATACCATAAAATTGGGCCGCAAAGCTCGGATTTATCCGAGCTTTTTTTGTTTAATCCCCAAATTTTGATTTTTTTCAATAGCATCATTGCTGCACCAGCTTTATGGCTGTTGATATTTACAGACCTAAACGGTATCTATCGTATCGACTATTAAGATGAGCCGCTTAACCTTCAAAAGTTAAACACCATACACAACATAACTACAATTCCACAATATAGTTATATAAATTACAAAAAAAATTAAAAAATATATTGACAGATTTTTTATAGTTTATATAATCCATATTAAATCCATAGGAATAATAGGATAATGAATAATAAGAACGAAAAAATTGTTAATGAAATCGCACAACTCGTTACAGGACTCGATTATGGAAGTGTCTTAATCAAAGTACACGATACGAAAATTGTACAGGTTGAGATAACTGAAAGGAAGCGATTTGACGACTGTAAGGTCGAGAAAGGAGGCGGCATTTAGCATTGTTAGATATTAAGGCCGAGCGGTTATTCCGCAGGCGAGTTCTTTGATAATAAAAAATTTAGACAGGCACCACCAGACCACTGGAAAATCCTGACGAAAAACAACAAAAGAAAATTTTTAGGAGATTTTCCAGTGAAAAAAATATTTGTATTAGTGTTAATTGTTTTTAGTTTCGGTACATCTCTAATTTACGCCGGTGTCCCGCTGAATAACCTTGAAGGCGTTGGAGGCATTGCCTTCAACCCCCTGGCTTATACCGCAGGAACCCCTATTGGAGAGCCAAATCAAAACCGCAAGTTCACTCTTGACGATGTTTTTACCAGCAAGCCCCAGATTGGCACCTGGTATGTAAATCTTAAACAAAGCAAAATTGATTGGTCAACAGTCAGTATTGCACAAACTTTTTTTAGACGGTTAGAGCTTTCTTACGGCTATGAAAATGTTTCAATATCCGGTCTTCAGGATGTTCAAAAGCATAACTTCGGCGCAAAATTGCTTGTACTGGAAGAAAAAGAATATACCCCTGCTGTTTCGGCAGGCACGATTTTTAAACATACGACCTACGATGCCGCCGGGGACAGCACCGATTTTGACTATTACATAGTGGCAACAAAACTTATCAAGAAAACTTTCCCCAAGCCTGTGCTGATAAGCGGCGGTATCCTTTCCACAAAGGGAAAAATTCTCGGTGTTCTTGGCTTCGACGACGAACGCGACGAAGTGCTTTTTGGAAATATCGACGTATTACCTCTCGATAATGTGGCCGTTGGCGTTGAATACCGGGAGGGAGCAAAATTCAGCGATTTTAAGAATGCCGACTACTGGGACGCTCATATTGCCTGGTTTGTGAATAAAAACTTTTCATTAGTTGCCGCTTATGTAGTTACCGGCAATCGGGGAAGTTCTGCCGCAACCGGACTTGGCGACGGAGTCGTTTTAAGCGCACAGTACGCATTTTAAAATGAAAATCAAAAATCAAAGATTAAAAATCAAAATTGCGGAATCCGCCTGTGGCGGAGGCTATTTTACGCTGGATTCCCGCTTTCGCGGGAATGACAAGTCGTATTTGGCACTTGGATAAAGTATTACGAATAATGAAAGGATAAATTTTATGAGTAAAATAGACAGTAAATTGAAATTGGAAACAATCGCTCTGCACGGCGGGCAGGAAGCAGACCCGACGACCGGCTCACGGGCAGTGCCGATTTATCAGACAACATCGTATCAATTCAAAAGCAGCGACCACGCGGCTAATTTGTTCGGGCTTCGCGAGTTCGGCAATATCTACACGCGTCTGATGAACCCTACGACAGATGTGCTGGAAAAACGCATCGCCCTGCTTGACGGCGGAGTCGGCGCTTTGGCAACGGCAAGCGGACAATCGGCAATTACGCTTGCGCTGCTGAATATCGCGCAGGCAGGCGATGAAATAGTATCGGCTGATAATCTTTACGGCGGGACATATAATCTTCTGCATTACACGTTCGCAAAGTTCGGCGTGAAGGTAAAATTTGTAAAGTCCAACGACCTGAACGCTTTTCAGAATGCGATTACGCCAAAGACAAAGGCTATTTACGCAGAGTCAATCGGCAATCCGAAATTGGATGTGGCGGATTTGGAAGGCATCGCGAATGTCGCGCATAAAAACGGTATTCCGTTTGTTTTGGACAATACGGTATCACCCTACCTGCTTCGGCCTATCGACCACGGCGTTGATATAGTCGTTTATTCGGCGACAAAATTCATCGGCGGACATGGCACAAGCGTCGGCGGACTGATTGTCGATTCGGGCAAATTCGACTGGACGAATGGTAAATTTCCGCTAATCGCAGAGCCTGAGCCGAGCTATCACGGGCTAAACTTTATTGAGGCGCTCAAGCCGCTGGGAAATATCGCTTATATCATTAAGGCAAGGGTAACGCTGCTTCGAGACCTTGGGCCTGCGTTATCGCCTTTTAATTCGTTTTTGTTTTTGCAGGGGCTTGAGACGCTGCATTTGAGATTGCCGAGACATTCCGAGAATGCTCTTGCAGTGGCGGAGTATTTGAGCGCCCATCCGAAAGTTTCGTGGGTGAATTATCCGGGTTTGAAATCGAGTCCTGAAAAAGAAAGAGTAAAAAAGTATCTGCCCAAGGGAGCCGGCGCTATTTTGGGCTTTGGAATTAAGGGCGGGCTTGAGGCGGGCAAGAAGTTTATTGATTCGCTTGAGCTTATTTCTCATCTTGCAAATGTAGGCGATGCAAAGACGCTTGCCATTCACCCGGCAACGACGACGCATCAGCAGCTTTCGCTAGCGGAACAATTGGCAACCGGAGTAACGCCTGATTTTATTCGTTTGTCGATTGGCATTGAGCATATCGACGACATTATCGCGGATATCGGGCAGGCGTTGAAAAAGTGAAAAATGTGTTTCACCACAGAGACACAGAGAAAAAATTATTAAAAATTTAAAAGTGAAAAGTGAAAAATTATGACAAAGATATATGAAGACATTACAAAAACCATAGGACATACACCTTTGGTAAAACTAAATAGAATTGCCAATGGAACGAAAGCTGTTATTTTGGCAAAGCTTGAATCATTCAACCCTCTTTCGAGCGTCAAGGACAGAATCGGCATAGCGATGATTGAACAGGCAGAAAAGAAAGGATTTCTGCGAAGCGATTCTGTAATTATCGAGCCGACGAGCGGAAACACCGGCATCGCTCTGGCGTTTGCGGCGGCAGCCAAAGGATACAGACTCATTTTGACGATGCCTGAAACTATGAGTATGGAAAGAAGGCAGCTTTTGAAAATATTCGGTGCGGAACTCGTACTGACCGATGGAACAAAAGGAATGATGGGAGCGGTAGCAAAGGCTGAGGAGCTTGTTAAAATAACGCCGAACGGTTTTATGCCTCAGCAGTTCGATAATCCCGCCAACCCGGAAGTACATCGCAGGACTACGGCAGAGGAAATATGGGATGACACCGACGGCAAAATCGATATTCTCGTTGCAGGCGTTGGAACGGGCGGAACAATCACAGGGGTATCGGAAGTAATCAAGAAAAGGAAAAAAAACTTCAAAGCAATCGCGGTCGAACCTGATACATCGCCTGTGCTGAGCGGTGAAAAGCCGGGGCCGCACAAAATTCAGGGAATTGGCGCAGGATTTATTCCCAATGTTCTCAACAGAGAAATAATTGATGAGATTATCCGCGTAAAAGATTATGACGCAGGCGAAACGGCAAGACGGCTGGCAAAATCGGACGGCATTTTAGCGGGCATCTCCGGCGGCGCAGCGCTGTGGGCTGCGCTGGAAGTCGCCAAACGAAAAGAAAACAAGGATAAGCTGATAGTCGTTGTTCTGCCGGATACGGGCGAACGGTATCTCTCAACATGGCTGTTTCAGGAGACAGGGGGCAATAGTTAGGGTACTGACTATCTGCTACTGGTTTTTGTGGGCTGCTGTGAGTCTGTCGTATTCAAGCTCAAGATTTATTTTGTGGCGGGCTTCTTCTTCGGCTATGTTCATTATCGTCTCGCGGCAATCGGCATCGCTTACAGCGGCCAGCAAATCCATATAAAGCCGAAAAGATTTTTTTTCCTTCTCCATCGCCAAAAGCACTACTTTTTCCAAATCCATCTGCGAAATCCTGACCATTTCAAGCATACAGTCAAGCGGTCTGGGAAGCGATGTATTTTTCATATCAGCGGTGGAAGGCGGCTTTACGACATCGCCGAGCTTCATCAGTTCAAGTTCAAGAAGCCCCTTATGCTCAAGCTCCTCGGAGGCCAGTTCGCTGCACAAGGCGCGAACCTGCGGGTCGTCAACATACTGCGTAAGAAGATTGTAAAAGACATTGGCCTCGACCTCCCTGCCGACGGCATAACGAATAATATCTTCGGCGGTATTAAACTTTGCCATTTTTTACCCACCCAGAAAAATTATTTCCTGTATTATTATACGCTTAATGGAATAAACAAGTCAAACGAAAACTAATGGTTAGTTAGCCGGTGGATAGTCGCTGGAACCCGTGTTAAGCCCTATTTTAGCGTAAAAACAAAGGAATTTCATATCAATGGCCGCAAAAAATTGCAGCCGATTATAGTAAATAAGCAAAACTGCATCCGGTAACATTTTTAGTGGTTGAAAAATTAACGGAAAATGTGTATTTTACTTTTTAAGAGAGTACGTTTTTGATAACGGAAGCAGCCTATGATAATACCATGGAAAGTTGATGTTCCGCAGGAGAAACTGCCTGTAATGAACTGGCTGCTGATAGCGTCCATTATCGGGGCTTTTTTTCTGCAGTCATATCAAATCGAAAATCATATAACCATTAAAGTCAGCAATAAGAATTCCTCCGCTTCGGCGGCTGACTCAAATACCGCTTCAACGTCGAAACAAAAGTCCCTGTCCGTAGAGGAGATAAAAAAACAAATTCTGCAAAAGATGAAAGAACGCAACTGGGTATATCCATATGAACGATACATACTCAAAGGCTGGGAGCTAAGAGGAATGGTCGGACATATGTGGCTGCATGGCGGATGGCTGCATTTGATTGGCAATATGATTTTTCTATGGATATTCGGCAACGCAATCTGCGCAAAGTTCGGCAATATCGCTTATCTGCCAATCTTTATTGTATTGGGTGTCTTTGCCGCGATGGGGCATCTTATTTTCAACGGCGGACCGGCTCTCGGCGCAAGCGGAGCGATTAACGGTATTGTGGGAATGTTTCTGGTACTGTTTCCACTGAATACAATTTCCTTCCTGTGGTTAATGTTCCCATTTTCTCTTTGGTGGAATCGTTATGCCTTTGAAGTTTCCAGTTTTTGGATGGTACTATATTGGCTGGCGTGGGATATTTTCGGCGCCATTGTCGGCGGCGACAATGTTGCTTATTTCGCACATTTCGGCGGATTTGCGGCAGGAGTTGTGATAACTTTAATACTGCTGAAAATGAAAATTATTAAAACTGCCAGATATGAAAAATCTCTGCTTGATTTGCTTGCCGAAAGGCGCGCAATTGTGCAGCCGGTAACACCATATACGCATAAGGCATTAATGCTGGAATATACCGTTGAACCGCAGCCTTTGGCTGTGAATATAAGTCCGACAGAAGCGGCAGTTAAAATTCAACCGCCGGTGCAGCCTTTGTTGAGTATGGAGGATTTTTTAAAGATTGACTCGCCGATACCTGAATCACAATCCGCCGAGCAGGCAACAGCACAAGACAACGACGGGTTTGTACGATTTTATTGTGATTGCGGCAAACGATGTAAAATTCCGATTAAGTATGCAGGTCAGAACGGCAAATGTCCTAAATGCGGCCGGAAGATTAAAATTCCAGACAACTAATGTTATCAACAATTTATTTAAAGGATTGGTTATGAGTATCAAGAACATTATTTTGCTTGTTATCGCTGCGATTATCGCATTGGGAATCATATACGCTCAGTATGACAGCGATAAATCACATGACAAAATAGACCTCAAGCTGCGTCTAAAACCCGGCGAATCACACGAAATAAAATATACGCAATTCGCAAGCATAAGCCAGAGATTAGGAAACAAAGGCAGCGATTCAAATCAGGTATCGGAGATGCTGCTCGGCCTGGACATACTCAGCGTTGATGCTAACGGCTCAATGAATGCGGCATTAACCTTCAAAACAATCAAGCTCGGAATCGACACCCCCTACGGCCATCTGGAATTCGACCAGGAAAACCCCAAAAAAACCGACCCCAATGACGACAGCCAACAGGCGTTTAATGTTTTATTTTCGAGCGTAATCGGCAGCAGTCTTAAGATGAGAATAACGCCGACAGGAGAAGTATCAGAAATTATCGGAATCGACGACATTTTTACCAAATTCAAAAATGAAATGACTAAATTGGAAGCCAAAAACGAACCAAATAACCCGGAACAAAAAGAAATGCTGGAAGCTCTTAAAAAAGCATTCGGAGCGAATGATGAAAAAAAATATGCAGAATTTTTCTATAAATTATTCAACGAAAATCAGGTGAGAGAACTTACCGATTCTGCAATAATGAAATTTCCCGCTGATTTTGCCGTTGTGGGCAGAAAGTGGCAATACACACAAAATCTCAACTTAGGCTATTCATTCGATGTCAACACGGTCTATAAAATAGAACGACACAGCAGCAATATCGCTTATATAGATACGATTTCAAAACTCGATATGGATGAATTAAAGGTTGTCGATATAACTGCCAGGGAAAAAATTCTTATGAAGCTGTCAGGCACAATAAATTCCACTGCGGAAGTTGAGGAGACCACGGGGTTGCTGAAAAAAAACGATGCCCGTATGAAAATGTCGGGAGTCCGGAGAATCGAGCCGGATAGAATGATGCTGCCTGTCCGGCCAAATATGAATATACAACTGCAACTTGACGGCTATACAACTGTTGAGTTGATTAAATAGCCGCATTGCAGGCATATATATCATACACAAAATTTTGCCAGTTCGCAGTTTGGGCAGTAGGGATTTTTCCTGCCTGTGCAGTTTTCGAGGATTCCGATTCTGCACAATGCAAAGTCATATTTAATCGGGTCGGCAGGATTTATTTCTCTAAGACCTGCGGTGATTTCCAAAGCAGTCTTAAGATTGATTGTCTTTTTATTGTGCAGGCCTAAAATCCTGCTCAGTCTGCCGATGTGAACATCGACCGGAGCGACAAGTTTGGCCTGGTCAATGTTTTTCCAAAGTCCTGCGTCAACTTCATCATTTCTTATCATCCAGCGGAGGAACAGGAACAATCTTTTGCATGTCCCGCCATTATTCGGGTCAGAAAGCAGAAATTTCAGGCCTGGACTGCTGCCGGCGTTCAATGCCCGAATGAATTTTGCCGAGGCGGGTATTATATTTTCATCATTATTGTCGAAGCCGGCCAGAAAGAGGTTTTCCAGACTGCCGAATTTGTTGAGAGTTTTCTTCAAAGCAGACAGCAAATTGACGATATCGTCAGCGGTATTGAAGCGATATTTTAGATTTTCGAACAGTTTTTGGTCATTTTTTGAGAAATTTTTAATAAAATCTGCCGGCTTTTTGCCCATTTTGCCCAATAAGCAAGTCAGGAATTTTCCGATTTGCTCGACTGCGCCGTAAGCAAACATCGCGGCCAGGAAACCCGCTATCTCCATATCTGCTCTACGGTTATAGCGATATACGAATTGCAGCGGGTCGGGCGGAATAAACTTTTTGTGGTTATACTTGCCGTATAGTCCTTCGAGGATTTGATATAAATTGGCTGTGTCTTTTGTCATAGCGGGATAATAGTACGCAATGGACAATAGTCAATAGCCAATAGGCAGTAGATGGGGGAAAATTGAAGATTGAAGATTGAAAAATGAAGATTTATGGAATCGCCTGCGGCGATGAGACTTTTTAATGAAACACCCTGCGCTGTCGCTTGGGCTCTGATAGAGGGACGCGGGAATGCGTATTTTTGCTGAAAAATTTACTGCTCGATTTTTCTCAATAATGTGGTAGAATCCGCCCACATTATTATGGCAAAAAAGACAGAATCACAATGGGACGGCTTTAGTTTAAAGCCGCGTAAGGAAATGCCCAAGGGCCTTTGGGTTAAATGCCCCGGCTGCGAGCAGACACTCTTTCAGAAAGTCGTAACCGAGAATATGGACGTTTGCCCGCAATGCAATTACCACTTTCGAATCGGGGCAAAAGCTCGAATCAAATACCTGATTGACGAAGGCACTTTTGAGCAGATTTTGACCGATTTGGTAACGGCTGACCCGCTGAATTTCTCGTATAAAGGCACAAAATACAAGGAAAGAGCCAAGGCCGCTGAGAAAACGGCATTTGGAAAAGAGGCAATTTTAGTCGGCAAAGCTTTTATTAAAGGCCGAGAAGTAATGCTGGCGGTAATGGATTTTTACTTTTTAGGCGGTTCGATGGGTGCGGTTGTCGGCGAAAAATTGGTCGCTGCCACCGAGAAAGCCATCGAAGAATCGCTGCCTCTGGTAGTGGTCAGTTCCTCCGGCGGCGCGAGAATGCACGAGGGCGTTGTGTCGCTGGGTCAAATGGCAAAAACCAGCGCAGCGTTGGCGAAATTAGACGACAGCGGCGGATTGTTCATCTCTGTTTTGACCGACCCGACGACCGGCGGGGTAACGGCAAGTTTCGCGATGCTCGGCGATGTGATTATCGCTGAACCGCAGGCGCTGATTGGTTTTGCAGGACCCAGAACGATTTACCAGACAATTAAAGTGGAACTGCCTGACGGATTTCAGAGGTCGGAATTCCTTTTGGAACACGGATTTATAGATATGATAGTGAACCGCAAAGATTTGAGAAACGAGATAGCAAGGCTGATAGATTACTGCGGGAAAAAATCGTAGATAACTGCGTGGGCTAAGAGCCCACCCTACAAGACTGCGGGAAAAAGTCATAATAAAATGATAGCACAAATAAGCGGAAAACTTGTTTCTCTTGGCAGTGAGACCGGCTTAGTTCAGGTCGGGCAGATTTGCTATGAAATTCTTCTGCCTGGGTATATGGTAAGTCTGCTTTCCGACAGAATCGGCAAAGAGATTACGCTCTGCACGCTTGAGTATTATGAGGGCAGTATGGCGGGCGGAAATTTGATTCCGCAAATGGTCGGATTTCTTTGTCAGGCGGAGAAGGATTTTTTCAAACGCTATACATCGGTCGGCGGAATCGGAATTAAGAAAGGTTTAAAATCGCTTGCTCTGCCGATTGGTACGATAGCGGCAGCGGTTGAAAACGGCGACGAGAAGATATTAATTTCTCTGCCGGGCATAGGCAAGAGGCTTGCTCAGCATATGATTGCAGAGTTGAAAGGCAAACTGGCGACATTCGCAGCAGAAACACCCGCCAGAACCGGCGACGATGGCGACTTGTCGGCGTATCAGCTTGAGACACTGGAAATTCTTATCGCCTGGGGTGAAAAGAGAATCGAAGTTGCGGAACTCATTAAATTGGCGTGCAAAAAACATCCGCAGATTAAAACAGCAGAAGAACTTGTGCCATTGGTTTATAGACTAAAACAAGGGATTGAAGCGTAAAAGAAATTGAAGATTGAAAAATGAAAATTGAAAATTTATGGAATCGGCTGTGCCGATGGAATTTTATAAAACAGTGTTACCGACAGGCGTTTCCTAAAATCTTCAATCTACAATCTTCAATGTTAAATATGGAAGTTCGGCAATAACTATGGCGATTGACAGAGTTTTAAATAGCGAATCGATGAACGAGCAGGAAGATACTTTCAACACTTCTCTGCGGCCAACAGCTCTTAATGAGTGCATCGGTCAGGAGAATGTGAAGGAAAAACTGACTATCGCTATGTCGGCAGCGAAACAGCGAGGCGAACCATTAGACCATATTTTGTTTTATGGCCCGCCGGGATTGGGCAAGACCACGCTGGCTCATGTAATCGCAAACGAAATGGGCGCGAGAATTAAAACAACATCAGGCCCGGCATTAGTCAAGCAAGGCGATGTGATGGGGCTTTTGAGCAATGTCAACACGGGCGATATTCTTTTCATCGACGAGATTCACAGACTGAGCACACCCGTTGAGGAATTTATATATCCGGCAATGGAAGATTTCAGGGTCGATTTCACGGTTGACAGCGGAATGCACGCAAAGACGATAAATTTCCCGCTGAAGCGATTTACGCTAATCGGAGCGACGACAAGAGCGGGATTGCTTAGTTCGCCGCTGCGGGGCAGATTCGGGATGCTGTATCATCTGGAATTTTACAGTGCGGCTGAACTTGCGAAAATTTTAACCCGCTCGGCGAAATTGCTGAATTTAGTCTGCTCGGCAGGCACGCTTGAACTTATCGCATCACGGAGCAGAGGCACGCCGAGAGTTGCAAACAGGCTTTTGAAGAGAGTTCGCGATTACGCACAGGTTAAGGGGCAAGGCAAATTGACAGATGCGATTGTCTCGGCTGCGCTGAAGATGGAACAAATTGACGAGCTGGGACTTGACGAACTCGACAGGTCGTTTTTGCGGGCAATAGCAAATATATACAATGGCGGCCCTGCGGGCATTGAGGCTCTGGCGGCGACGCTCGGCGAAGAAAAGGACACGCTGGAAGATGTAGTCGAGCCTTATTTATTGCAGATTGGTTTTGTTCGCAGAACAAAACGCGGCAGAGAAATTACCGACTCGGCGTGCAGACATCTCGGCATCGATTTGAAAATTGAAAAACGACAGGAACAAAATGATTCCGAAGAGGAACTTTTTTAAAAGGATTTTTTGCAGGATATTTTTTATGAAAAAGAAAGTTTTATGTGTTTTGTTATTCGCAGTTGCTTCTATGGGATTGTCCGGCTGTCAGCAAGCGTCGAAACGAACGTCGTCAGGCAGTCTTACTCAGGATGAATTGATAAACGTTTATTATCTTGCCGGCAAATTAGAAATGTCTGTTTCGGAAATAACCGACAGGAAAGTTATTTTTACCGGCGGCGGAAATACGGTCGGGATTTATCCGAAAGAGGACTATGTCTACTTGAACGATAAATACTTCGGCACGCTCGGTAAAACTAAAAAAATAGATGGTATGCTGCACGTTCGCTCAAGTTTGCTTGCTCAAATAAATAGCGAGATTACCGGAAAGACCACTGTTCAGATACAGCCGCGAATTACGCCGATTCCTGCACCCAAGCCGGTTCTAACACCCTGGACAGGCGGAGGAGGCAGAATAATCGTCGTTGACGCAGGGCACGGCGGAAAAGACTCCGGCGCAATAAGTCCGAACGGCTTTTATGAAAAGACCGTCAATCTTGATGTCGCCCTTGCGCTTACCGACTTGTTGAGAAAACAAGGCTTCAGGGTAATAATGACGCGAAGCAGCGATGTGTTTATTGAGCTTGAAGAGCGCGCCAATATCGGCACCAGAAATAAGGCTGTGCTGTTCATAAGCATTCACGCAGACTCCTGCGCGACAAGCTCTATTAATGGATTCAGCGTATATGTAGCCAGACGGCCGGACTGGCAGGCGATGAAACTGGCTGATTCCATCAATACGCAAATGTCAAAAACAGGAATACCAAGCAGGGGCAGAAAAGAAGCTGATTACAGAGTGCTGAAATTAAGCCAGTGCCCTGCTGTACTGATAGAAATGGGTTATCTGTCGAACTACTGGGAAGCAAATCAGCTTAGAGACAAAAATATGCAGCAGAAAATCGCGACCGCTATCACAGGCGGCGTTATAAATTATTTCGGCGGCAGGTAAATACTCGAAATGAAATTTTATCCGTTAAAATTCAAACCCATTTACAAAGAAATTATCTGGGGCGGAAATAAGCTGAGAAATCTTTTTAATAAGGATTTTCCCGCTGACAAAAAAATCGGCGAAAGCTGGGAATTGGTCGATTTGCCCAGCGATAAATCGGTTATAGAAAACGGCGAATTTGTCGGCAATACCATCGGCGAAGTCCTGCAAAAATATCCGCATCAGATACTTGGACAAAAAAGTTATCAGCCGCCATTCGGTCTGTTGATAAAGTTTATCGACGCTAACGATGTCCTAAGCGTTCAGGTTCACCCTGACAGCCAGGCCGCAAAAAAACTTCCAAACGCAAGAGCAAAAACCGAATGTTGGTATATCGTGAACTGCACGCCAGATGCCTGCATTTATAAGGGATTGAAGCCCGGCACGACAAAACAGATGTTTGAAAAGGCCGTCAAAGACGGCAGTTGCGCAAAACTTCTGAATAAAGTGCAGGTTAAAAAAGGCCAGTGCCATTTCCTGCCCGCAGGCACCGTTCACGCTATCGGAGCGGGAAATCTGATTGCGGAGATTCAAACGCCCTCCGACACAACATACCGCGTCTTTGACTGGAACAGATTGCAAAACGGTAAACCTCGGCAGTTGCATATCGCCGAAGCCCTGGAAAGCATTCATTTTAATCAGGACCCGAAAGTCTTAACCGTAAAAGACGCAGGCAGATTGATTGACTGCGATTTATTCAAGGTTGACAAAACGACTGCAAAAGCGGGCGGCTCGGCGAAAATTGCCGCAGGAGCAGTAAAAGTAATTATAATTATCTCCGGAAGCGGAAAAATTACATCCCCCGATGCAGAGCCAGTCGATTTTTCAATCGGGCAGACACTTTTGCTGCCTGCGGAATTTAATGGCGAATTTATTTTTAGCTCAGAAACAATTTGCCTGTCGTCAACATTTTAAACCTCTATAAAAAACCTATGCTGAAACTTAGTGAAAATCCTCCGATGATTTGGCCTGCCGAGTCGAGCATTAAGGACTTCGCCGGCTTATGGTGGATTGCGCATACCAAAAGCAGAAACGAAAAAGCTCTCGCCTGGCAAATGCAGAAAAAAAATATCAGCTACTTTCTTCCAATGACGGAAAAAGTCTATCGCAAAAGCCGAAGAGTTATGCGTTCGATGCTGCCGCTGTTCAGCGGTTATATTTTTTTCTGCGGCAGCGAAAATGACCGGCTGGAAGTCCTCAAAACCAACCGTGTCGCACAGATACTTCAGGTCAACGACCAGCGGCATATCGTAGAGGAACTTTTACCAATTGAAAAAGCCCTTACCAGCGGCGCAGAACTTTTGCCGCATAACTACATTAAGGCAGGCCAGCGATGCAAAGTCGTCGCAGGCCCTCTTATGGGAACAGAGGGATTTGTCGCAGAAGACCAGAGCAAAACCAGGCTTATCCTTCAGGTTGATATTCTCGGCAAAGCAACCTGTCTCGATATTGACGCTGCGCTGCTTGAAATAATAGATAATAGTTAGACGCCAACCCTATCAAATCGGCATTAAAAATTATTTTATATTTTTCTTGACTTTTTAAATCCAGTTTATACAATTCATTTAGTTTGGTGTGTATCCTTTCATCTCTCAAGAGTATGCTTCCAATAAATCAAATCGAGAGATAGTATGTTTAACTGGCCTATATTAGGCCCAGGAGCAGTAAAGTGAGTTTAGGAACAGTAAAATGGTTTAATGCAGACAAAGGTTTTGGTTTTATTACTCCCGATGGCGGCGGCAGTGACTTGTTCGTCCACCATTCGGAAGTGAAAACCGCAGGTTACGCAACACTCAATGAGAACCAGAAGGTTAACTTTGAGGCAGGACAGGGCAAAAAAGGCCCTTGTGCTACAAATGTTACCCCAGCTTAACAATTCAAGACTTGCACCATTAAAAAGGCTCGCCCAGGAGGTGAGCCTTTTTTTACGCCATAACTTGTGGTCAACCCTATCATCCCCGTATGACGGGGTTCGTCTATCTTTCATTGCAGTTGTTTTGTGTTCGGCTCATTGGACTCGGCACTCTTGATTCTGCGGAGTTCGCAAGGGCTTAGCGGCTTTGGTGGAAGTGAGTTTAATATCGCAGAAATCTCTTCAGGCACGGGAATCGAGTTTTCTTTATAAACTCTTTTAATCAGCCAAAGGGCAGGAAGTTTCTTTTCATCCTTTCCATACATCTTATTTAAAGCGATGACATACTGGGGCAAAATTCGAACAATACTGTCAGCAAATTCCTTTGACTTTCCTGCATAGATATCTCGGACTATGTTTGCCTGATCCACAACTTGTACCAAATACTCCCGTTTAAAAAGTTTGGTGTATTGCCACGCAATTAACCCGCCGCCGACAACAGTTCCAATCAGACATCCTGCAAGAAAAAACATTGTCATTTTCAGTCTGGTTTTCATATGACAGCACTCCTTTATACTTTTCACTATAAACTCTTAACTTATTTCTCCCTGCTCCTGTTTTTATTTCATCCCGCACCCAATCGGTGCGGGTCGTTAAGAAATTATATTTTTTTCCAGGGCTTATTTTTCTTCTCTGGAAAAAATTTCTTTGTTACTCCTGCGCCAATCAAAATCAAAATTAAAGCCGCCGCTGCAATACTTACCCAGGCCATTCCGCTAATCTTTAATATAATAAACATACACACCTCACTAAAAATTTGTGCCTGTTAAATTTTCTCATCGGAGTCAATGTCTGCCAAAATTCTACTCTTTTTCTTTCCAAACTCAATCAATTTAATCCGCTTAGCAAAGAATTCTCTCGCCTATCCGGCACATCAATTCTTTTTTGTTCTGGTTAATAATATTCTTTTTTGCTGCCTATAGGCGCAGCAAAAATCCCGATATGTCGGGATTTTCTCTGTTTAGATTAGTTAAAGCTGATTTTGTGTGTGGGTGCTAAACGTTTCTCAGCTTTAGAGTTCTGCCGATTCTGCGTCTTCTGCTGAGGATATTTCTGCCGCCTTTAGTACGCATTCTGGCCAAAAAACCGCTTTTACGCTGCTTTTTAATCTTGCTTATACGATGATTTTCCATTGCTACCTATCCCTGAATTTTACCTGTTTTCGATTTTGAGGGGGGTATTCTGCCTTAATTGCTGTGAAATTTCAACAAAAATATATAAATTTAGTGGTCAGCAGCCAATAGCCAATAATCAGCAACCCGTGGGTCTTTAAGCACAACCCGTAATAATTGCTATGATTTTCACTAATTTTATTGCAAAAATTGCAGTTTTGACGACAATACCGGCTGAATAATTATGGTTTTTATACTGCACAGATATATTTTTAAGGAACTGCTGAAAGTTTTTGCGCTTTCAACGGTCGGGCTCGGCGTGATTATGAGCCTGGGAAGTATCCTGCGGCCAATACAAGAGTATGGCGTAGGGCCGGCTCAGGTTGTAGACCTGCTCGGATATTTTCTGCCCATAACTCTCACGTTTGTTCTGCCGGTATCGGCTCTTTTCGCAACTTCGTTAGTCTATGGCAGATTCGCTGCGGACAATGAATTCGATGCCTGCAAGGCAAGCGGCATAAGCCCGGCAATGTTAGTCTATCCGGGGCTTATTCTGGCTATTGTTGTTGCTATCGCGAATCTGATATTGAGTTTTCACGTTGTTCCTATCTATGTGCATCGTGCGGAAAATTCAATAACGGCTGATGCCAAGCAAATCCTGTTCAGAAATATCCACAGGCAGGGATACTATAGCCTGCCTAACAGTCAATTTAAGATATATGCCGATGCCGCGGATGCCAAAAGCTCAAGCCTGTTAGGCGTGGTTATTATGGATGCCAAGAGCGGCAAGAAAAAAATCATCACGGCTGAATCGGCGATAATTAACTTTGACAATTCGTCCGGCAGGTTCAGCGAAGTAAAAGTCCTGGCCAAAAACACATTTCAATTTGATGAAAACGGCGAAATCTTCTTTTTAAAGGCGACATCGATTAGCGCTCCGTTTGAAACTATGATGCAGGACAATATAAAATTTCAGAAAATAGAGCAGATAAACGCGATAGAGGCCTCGCCGATTCTCTATTACCCGATTGCTCTTACCGCATGGGACGCTTATGAACGAATGACTATTGAATTGCTTGCCGACGAAATTAAAAAGAGTATAAACGCCCCGAAAGATAATTTCTTTCAGTTATACAGCAAAGATAAGCTGCTGAAAATTACAGGAAAAAGCAGCTCACTTATGCCGGGACAAAACGCGGTGGAAGTTGCGGGCGATGTTAACCTGTTTGAATATGACAAAACCAGCGGTGAACTGCTAAAAAGTTATCACGGTGAAAAACTCACCTTGCAGCTTTCCGGCGATACCGAAAAACGTCCCAGCAATGTGCTGATACTCACATTCCCCAACGCTATCTGGCTCGACAGAGGGATTGAATATATCAAGCCGAGGTTCACCTCGCAGGATATTAGTCTGCCGCACAGTGTTGCGGCAAAACTTGGCGAAGATATAATTGCCACCGTCAGGGAACACAAATATATTACTCAGCCGAGCACGCAGCTTGAAGCGATGATAAAGGAAGTGAACAGGAAAATAATGGTTACGCTTTTTGAAATCAGGGCGGAGATTCATTCCCGCCTGGTTTTCGGAATCGGATGTATTACGCTGATTATTATAGGCATCGGGCTTGGCATCAGATTCAGAGGCGGACATTTACTTACGGCATTCGGCGTAAGCTCGATACCGGCGGCAGCGCTGCTGGTGTTTATTATGATGGGCAAAAATATCACAAGGAGCCGCCCGACAGATTTAAAGGCTGATATAGGCATAGGCGTTATGTGGTTGGGGCTGCTGGCGTTAACGATGTTTGCGCTTATGCTGTATAGAAGACTCTTACGAAATTAACGAAAAATGAAAATCATTGACAGATATGTTACGAAAAACTTTCTGACCGGCTATGTCATCGCGTTTGCCGTGCTGATGGGCCTGCGCATAATGATTGATTTGTTCGTAAATATCGACGAGTTCACAGAGCAGACCAGCATTGGCATTCTGGCCATCTGCAGGAACATAGCGACTTATTATGGCAGAAACAGCTTGCTGTATTTCAGAGATTTTTCCGGAATGATTACAGTCGTCGCAGCGGTGTTTTCGCTGGGCAAAATGACAAGAAATAATGAATTAGTCGCTGTTATGGCTTCAGGCGTAAGTCTGAAAAGAATAATCGCTCCGATATTATTTTTGTCGCTGATGTTCACCGGGCTGCATGTGACAGACCAGGAATTTTTAATTCCGCCGCTGGCTGACAAACTTGTTCGTTCTCCCGATGCGCTTGACGAAACGCTATCCTATGATTTGTGGTTTATCAGCGACAGCAGCGGCAGCCTGTTCAGCTCGCCTCAATTTAAGGTCAAGGAAGATATTATTGTCAATCCGACAATAATCACCAGGAAACAAAGAGGCGATTCTGCGCTGTGGGACGTAACCGGCATTATCAAAGCCGATTCCGCCTCCTACGACCTTGATACGAAATCATGGATTTTTGATAACGGCGTATTCTATATGGTATCGGCAAAACTGACTGACAGACCTTCTGAAACGATTAAATCGTATCCGAGCGACCTTACGCCAAAGGATATTCCGGTTAGAAGAAAATCGGTGCATATGGATTTACTCAGTTCTTATGACCTTGTCAAGCTCGCTCGACAAAGCCCGAAAGATTTGCCCAAACTTTATGCGCAGAAAAATTTCAGGCTCACCGACCCGATAGTCAATTTGATTATGCTTATGATTTCGCTGCCGGTACTTGTTTGCAGAGACCCAAAAACGCTTAAATCGGCGGTATTTGTTAGTTTTATACTGACAGGGGTGTGTTATGTTATGACTTTTATGTCGAAACTTTTCGCGTCTGAAGTGATAATCTCCGGCAAAGTAATACCCGAACTTTGGGCGTGGATGCCGATTTTTATTTTCCTGCCGATAGCATTCATAGAATTAGATTCGATGAAAACGTAAAAATAATAGTCAGTAATCAATAGACAATTTTTGGAATAATTTTTTGTGAGTTATAATTATGGAAGAGTTTAAAATAGAACCAGCAGAGCGAATTAAAAGGCTGCCGCCATATTTGTTTGGCCGATTAAACGCACTCAAACTCGCCAAAAGGCAGCAGCAGATTGATATTATAGATTTGGGTATGGGCAATCCTCTTGACCCAACGCCGCAGATTGTTGTGGATAAACTGTGCGAGGCTGTTCGCGACCAGCGTAATCAGCGATACAGCGTGAGCAAGGGCATTTTTAATCTTCGCAGAGAAGTTGCTCTCAAGTATAAACGCAAATGGGATGTCGAACTCGACCCCAACAGCGAAGTAATCGCCTGCGTCGGAAGCAAAGAGGGTTTTAGTCATATGTGCCTTGCGATGCTTGGGCCGGGCGATACAGCGATTGTGGCTGACCCCGCGTTTCCGATTCATATTTACGCCGTTGCTCTGGCGGGAGCGAATGTCGTTACCGTTCCGCTTGGTAATACCGAGCAATCTCTGCAGGATATGATACACGTTTGCGAAAAACTGTATCCGCGACCAAAGGTTATGATTTTGAATTTCCCGCATAATCCGACTGCGATGACCGTGAACGACATAGGCTATTTTGAGACGGTGGTTGACTTTGCGAAAAAAATGCAAATCGCGGTCATTCACGATTTTGCTTATGGCGAGACCTGCTTTGACGGCTACAAAGCGCCGAGCTTTATGTCCGCAAAAGGCGCAAAGGATGTCGGCGTTGAATTTACCACGATGAGCAAGCCATATAATATGGCGGGATTTAGAATCGGGTTCGCGGTCGGCAATAAAACAATGATTGAGGCTCTGGGAACTGTAAAGGGCTATTACGATTATGGAATTTTTCAGGCGATTCAGATTGCGAGCATCGTCGCGATGCGCGAATGCGATAAGGATATCGAAGAGCAGAACCTGAAATATCAATTAAGACGCGATGTAATCTGCGATGGGCTGAGCAAAATCGGCTGGCAGGTCGAAAAGCCGAGAGGCTCGATGTTCGTCTGGGCAAGAGTGCCCGAAGAACAGTCAAAGGGCAAGGGCAGTATCGATTTCGCGATGGACTTGATGGAATACGCGAATGTTTCAATCGCTCCGGGCAGAGCGTTCGGCGAAAACGGCGAACATTATATGCGAATCGCACTGGTCGAAAATGAAAATCGACTCAGACAGGCTGTCCGCAATATCAAGAGATTTGTGCAGAAAGGTTAGTTCGAGATACCACACTGTTATAAAAAAAGGACAGGTTTGACGCCTGTCCTTTTTTGTTCATCGCTTAAATTTAATTTACTTCATTCTTCGCCGCAGCATCAGCCCGCCGAGAGCAAGCAATGCCATCGTCGCAGGCTCAGGCACAACTACCCATGTCGGATCAGCACTGTCAACGCCAGAACCAGAGCCGAGAATTCCATTATTGCCATGGCCTGTTATATCCGTTACGACTTGCCCGCTGCCTTCATTGAAATTCCAAGCGGCTGCAAGCCCTGATTCAGTGCCGATTAGCGTCTGGTTAAACGAATTGAGCACCTCGGCATCGGTCTTTGCATAATTCCAGATTGACACATCATCAAGCGTGCCGTTAAACCAACATGGAGTCGTCGAACCACCGATCTTGCCGAAATCGAGCGAGGCAGTACCGTTTCCTCCCATGGGTGGATTCCATGAATTTGATTGATTTACCAATATACCGTCAAGATACACTTTTACAGCGTCGCTTTGGTTGTAAGTGCCAGTGATGTTATGCCATTGTCCCAGGGTGATCGTTCCACCCATAGCGAAAGCATAATGGCTTCCGGTCGGTCGCCAAAGAGTAAAATTCACCTGGCCGGTAGTCGTAATTCCCACGTTGTATTCACTTTGATAGTCTGTCGATTTTGCTAAAACGACTTCATTATTCCCGATAGGCCAGGCATCGATTTTCACCCACGTCGATACCGTCATTTGACCGGCAGCCTGCGGGCTGAGCGCATCGTTGTCTGGAATGACAACATAATCATTGGTGCCGTCAAACTGTAAGGCCGTGTTAATGCCACCTGCAAAAACACTACTTCCAAATATGCACACAAAGACAATCGTAATAAACTCAAATTTGCTGACTTTCATGTTTTCTCCCTTTCTAAAAAATTTTGTTATATTATTTGCGCAAACGCACTAACAGTACAGATTCATTTATAAGGGAGAGAATTCAAATGGTATGGATGGTTGCATTCTCTCCGCCTCCAAGTGATAATTATAGAGTATTTCCTATCCTATTTCAACTATTTTTTCGGACTTTTGTAAAAAAATTAAAGTTTCTTAAAAAGCGGCATTGCGAGTCTTGTTTTATGTGTTTCTTTCGGACTTTTGTGAAAAAAATTGAAAAACAGATGGTTTTCTGGTAGGGTTCGGCATCTTTTATGCTGAAAAAACTTAAATCCGAATTCACTCAGGCCAAATATCTGCTCAGCTTTCTGACACTTCAGACGGTTGGTCAGGCGGTAACCATGGCGGTGCCAATGGTAATCGCAGGGCTCTTTTCCAAGGAATTGTACGGCCGTTACTCAATAAGCGAAACACTGATATTTTTCTTTGTAACGTTATTCTTAACCTCAAGCAGAACAGCCGTAATCGTTTATGCAAATCAGGAGCGCGCGGAGACGGGTCTGATCGGCAAGACCTTTTCAGTTCAATTCGCTTTCCTCATGGCCGGTGTAATTGCATTCGTGATAATATTCATTGTCTTTCAGAGATATTTGAGAATGTTTGCAGGTGTTACACTTGAAGAACTCATCCTTTTGGGGTTGGCATTTCTGGGGTGGACAATCAAGGATTTCATTGTTACTATTTTTTTTGCACTTAACAAAAGACTGCAAAGTGCCCTTGCCGAAATTGCCTTTGGGTGCATCGCACTATCTGCTCTGACAGTTTTTTATCTGTTTGATGTAATTAGTCTAAAATCGGTTTTTATCAGTTATTTTATTGCTTCAATTGGCGCGGTTGTCATTGGGCTGAAATTCATTGACATAAAGCTTCTTTGCCCTTTTGGTATCGACAGAGAACATTTCAGGCAAATTTTTACATTTTCAATGTGGACACTGTTTGGCGTTATGTCAGCGTATTTGATAAACTGGGGCGGACTTGCGGTTATGAGAAAATTCACTTCATTCGCCGAAACAGGCACTTATAATCTGGCATTTAAATTTTTTAAAGGATTCATGGCTCTGACATATATTATCCCCGCCTATTTTCTCCCTCATATCAGTGAGACCATCGGCAACATTGAGAGCATAAAATCATATCTCTACCATAAGCGACCGAGAATACTTCTGCTGGGAGCAGCAGGTCTTGCGGTTGCCTATTTTGCAACACCATTTGTGCTTCGGCTGTTCTACAAAGAAAAATTCGTCGATTGTACACCGGCAATAAGGATATTGCTTATTGGCGCAGCGGCATTTCTTTACAGCAGTTTTTTTGCAACGCTATTTACTGCTTCAAAAGAGTACAAGTTCATTCAGGCCGCCGGAGTTAGCCAGGTGGTCGTTAATATGATTCTTAATTTCGCCCTTATTCCTTCGATAGGGATGTACGGCGCTGCTATCGCAACATCAGCATCATTTATTTATCTGGCAATCATTTCAGAGCTTTTCTTCAGATGGAAGCTGCAAAAGAAACTGCTGGCGGCCGGTTAAACACGCCTTTTATTTTTTTACGGCCTTTATAGCGATTGAATAACCATTTTTAGGCATTTTTTTACTTAACCACGGCTCTAATTTTTTAACAAGCCAAACAAGTCCCTTTTTCATTATCTTTGGAAGATGATATGATATCAAAAAGCCGGGCAAATAGCATATCCCGCCAACACTGACTATTTTAAATCCATTGCTGTCAAGAGTATGCAAAAGTTCTTCAAATGTTTTCCATGCATCGTAAGGATGTCGCCACTTTTTCCTGAGGAGTTTTTCCCAAATTACATACCGATCAAAACCGTACCAGCTTCGTCGATTCGGCGTGCTTATTACCAAGCACCCGCCGGGTCTTAAGACTCTTGCTAATTCAGAAACGGCAGAACCATAGTTTGGTATGTGTTCAAGCACTTCACTGGCATATATTTTATCAAATGTTTTATCAGGAAATCCAAGCACCGTAGCATCGCCCGTTTCCACTTCGATTCCTTCGATATTATTTTTCAAAAAATCTTTTTTTGCTTCTTCTATCATGCTGCTCGAAAAGTCTATGCCTGTGCATTTGCATCCTTTTTTGAACAAAATAATCAAATCTCTTCCATTTGCACAACCCACGTCAAGAATTGCTTCGCCGGGGTTGGGATCAAGCATTGAAAAAACAATTCGAGAACGAACTGTCTGTTCATATTCCAAGACTGGGTCGCTGGCCAGTACCAAATTTCGGTCGCCGGCCATTTCATCAAAAAAATCTGTTATTTCATTTTTCACACTTCACCTTTGCAGCATTTTCTTGCAATTAGCACCGCCATATCGGCGCATTTATCAGCATAACGGTAATATATCGATTTAGGATACGACCCTTTGAATAGCAGGTATTCCTGCCGAGTAATAATTTCAAATCCCTGTGAGCAGACAACATCCACAATGCTATCCCACTGAATATGGTCATCTGGCCAAACATGGATATCGCCCTCAGCGGAGTATCGTGGATTGATTCGTTTTTTCACAAATCTGACATAAAATGCGGGGCTTAGGAATAATCTGATGTATTCTTTTATTCTTGCTGTTACGCCGGGAGCGACTGCATTACAAAATTCCATATACACAGGAGAACGTTCAAAGTATGTATTATTATGCTCATGATCAATATAGACTACACCCCCCACTTTGCAAACCCTGCACATCTCTTTAACAATACTAAGGTAGTCAGGAACATGATGCAAGACAGAATATGTAGCAACAATATCGAAAGAATTATCCGGAATGCCCTCCAAATTATAACCATTAATTAACAGTGTGTCGAGCTTGCCTGAAGTGCCATATTTCCGCTGGATGTGTTGCAGAAATTTCGGCGAAACATCCGCAGCAACCACATGCGTGCCTAATTCAATAAGATGGTGAGTAAGATTTCCAGAACCGCATCCATAATCAAGGGCTTTGCAAGAAAACAGTGGATTTCCAATGGTACTTATAGCCTGCTGAAGCATCCGGTGCAATCTTTCCTGCTCAATGAGATTAAATATTTCATTATGGCGGCTTTCGTATTCATCAAAGATTCTGTCATGAATTTTTCGATTAAAGTCTATTTTCTCAAACTGCTCATTTTGCTTTTTCTGATTTAACATTCAAGACCTCCATGTACAGCCGATTGATTGCTTCCACTTGCTTCGCCACGCTGAACTGTTGCACATGTTTATAAGCATTTTCAGCGATAACTCGCCGCAAAGCAGGTTCTCTTATCAATTTCTCGATAGATTCAGCAATATTTGCAGGCATATTGGGCGATGACACCAGTGCCGTGTTTCCATCTTCAATAAATTCTGCCAATCCATCCACTCCTGAACAGACCATTGGTGCTTTCATCTGCATAAATTCAAGCGCAACAATACCAAATGGCTCAAAACGCGATGGAACTACGCCAATATCGCACGCCGCAATAAAAGTAGCGACATCCTTACGAAAGCCCAGAAATGTAACACATTCATCCAGCCCCATGTCAGCGGTAAGCCTCTGAAGGTGTTGCTTTTGGCTGCCCTCACCCGCAAGGACAAGCATACAAGGGATATTTCGTTTTTTTAGAATACTCATTGCCTCTATAAGGAGGTCAGCCCCTTTGTCAAATACAAGGCGTCCGACAAATCCTATCACTATTGCATCCGATTTCACTCCCAGTATTTTTCGGGCTTCCTTTTGCGATTGTTTTTCAGGATTGAATTCAGAAGAATTAACGGCGTTATACACTATTTTTATTTTTTCATCGGGTATATTCAACTCCCCAAGCCATTTAGCAGTAGTCTTTGAGACTGCAATAAAAACATCCGCATTACGATGCAAAAGACGCAATAAAATACGATACAGCGAGTATTGAATACCTGGATAAGCAACCGAACCATGTTCATGGGCAACTACTCTGACCCGCCGGAAATAGGACAATAAAAGAGACGCGATTATCGGTTTATGCAGATGTGCATGCACTATATCGATGTCATACTTACGAATCAGTTTTAAAATTGCAAAAAACTTGCGAGGGTCATAATTCGGATACTGGAAACGAATAATGTTACCTTTTATTTCAATATCAGTGTCGTTTCTGAGGGGATAGATGAAGTGCTCAACGTTATCAGAGCTATGCTCAGCAAGATATTTCAGACAAACTTGCGCCCCACCTAATCCCAAACTGCCGATTATATGTAAAACCTTTATAGGCATTATTTATTATCTCTCAAATACGAATTCATTACAGCCTGTAAAACCGGCGGTCTTAATTACATTTCGAGTTTTAAAACCTTTTGCCTCGAAATACGAACATACTTCCTGAATTGAAGCGTATTGGTAGGGATAGCCGCCGACCCAGTCAACAATATCCGAATAAAATCGCATTCCGCGCGCTCTTTTAAAAGGGTTTTGCCCTGTCAAAAATGTGCTGACCAATTTAACGGCTGCAACACTGAGTACGAGAAATTTCCGGATTACGGCCGGACTTTTCACATAAACATATTTGATGGCTTTCCATATCGGCGAAGTGAAATGTTTGTTGTAAATTGCTATAACCAGAGTTCCTTCTTCTTTCACCAGAGTTGCGACATTCTCAAACGCCTTATACATATTTCCGGTATGGTGCAGCACTCCCCAGCTATAAACGATATCAAATCGCTCAATGTTCAAATTCTGGTCTAAAATGGATTGGACATCAAATTTAATCGTATCTTTTTTAATATCCATATCCTGTTGTGAAATTTTTTCGAGTAGTTTTTTTGATGTTTCGACGCATTGGCTGTCCGCATCAAGACCCACGACTTTGCCGGCGCCTAAAGCACCGGCTGCGATAGAGTGCAATCCGCTTCCACAACCTATATCAAGAAAGGTTTTGTTTTTTATGTCTGGAATCAGGTTTGCCAAATCTTTTTTTGCTGAAAAAAAATCCTGAAATTCAAGCCGCTCGGAATATGAAGCCCAATTTTCACCAAAAGCAAATTTATCCATATAACTCCTATATTATATTACATCATCCATTTCTTGTACCACAGGTTGAACATCATAATATTCCAGAACAGCCTGGAATAATCCCATCGCCCGGTCTGGTGCAGCCGCCACAGTTCTATAACACGGTTCTTATCATAGTAATCAACAGCGTCGAAATCAAAAATCTGCCCTGCGGTATAGTCCTTAAGTTCGTTTCTGAAATAATGAGCAAGCGGGACGCCAAAGCCCTGCTTCGGCCTGTACAAAATTTCGTGCGGCAGGATTTCCTCGTAAGCCTTCTTTAAGATGTATTTCTTTTGGCCGCGACGTGTTTTGAAATACGGCGGGATTTTGGCGGTGAACTCTACAAATTCGTGATCCAGAAACGGCACTCGCGCCTCAAGGGCTACGGCCATCGATGCCCGGTCTTCCTTGACGAGCAAATCGTCCGGCAGATACTCATGAATATCGCAATTCATCGCGTTGGTGATATCATCGTACCTGAAATGTTTTTTGTAGTAATCATACCGTGAAAGCATTTCTATGCCCTGCTCCTTTGACGGGAACATAGAATTGAACAACTGAAGATAAAGAATATGGTCTGGCTGCCGGCGGCCGAAAAATTCCAGCCACCTGTGGTATCCTTCAATTTTAAAAAATAAATGAGCCATCACAACGCCCTGTTTTAGCAGAAATTTGGCCGCAGTCGGCAGGTGATTGAGATGCTTTACCATATGGAATCTGTTATATCGCGGGTAGCCGCCGAAGATTTCGTCGCCTCCTGTGCCTGACAGCGAGACGGTAACGTGCTGACGCGCTACACGGCATACGAGGCTGGTCGGTATCATCGAGGGGTCGCCGAACGGTTCATCGTAATAGTACGGAAACTCATCAATCAATTCCCTGACGTTGGCAGCGTTAAACTCTATTTCGTGATGAATGGTCTGAAATTTATCGGAGACGATTTTGGCATAGTGCGATTCGTTGAACTCCGGCCTGTCAAATTTAATTGAGAACGTGTTAAGTTCCTTAACATATTTCCGCATAATCGAAACGATGATTGAGCTGTCCACCCCGCCGGAAAGGAACGCGCCCAGCGGAACATCGGAAATAAGCTGCATTTTGACCGAACGTTCCAATCGCCCGACAATCTGTTTTTTCAGTTCATCTTCTCCGCAATCTATCTGCTGGTCAAAAGAGACATCCCAATACCGCTGGCGATTTTGGATTTTGCGGGCAGTCAGGTCATAAACAAGATAATGAGCTGCGGGCAGCTTTTGGACGCCCTCAAGGATGGATTGCTCGGAGGGCGTGTTGCCGAAAAGCAGATAATAGTCGAGAGCGTGGCGGCTGATTTCCTTTTTGATGTCGCTTTTGAGGAAGACTTTCAATTCCGAGCCGAATATGAAGCGGCCATTCTGGCTGTAATAGTACAACGGCTTTATGCCGAAGCGGTCGCGAGCGAGAAAGAGAAGATTTTTTTTCCTGTCAAAGATGCAGAACGCAAATTGGCCGTTGAGCCGCCCAAGTATCTCTGTGCCCCACTCTTCCCAGCCGTGTACAAGCACTTCGGTATCGGTGTGGGATTCAAAGCGATGGCCGGCCTTTTCGAGGTCGCTTTTGATTTGCTCGAAGTTGAATATCTCGCCGTTGAAAGAAACGCAGACTGTTTTGTCTTCGTTGTAGATTGGCTGACGGCCTTTTTCGGAAAGGTCGATGATGCGCAGCCGCTTGTGACCGATGGAAACGCCGTCGGCAACGTGGAAGCCCTCCTGCTCCGGCCCGCGATGGTTGAGCAGCGAGGCAAGAAGCCGTATCTGCCGCTGGTCTTCCCAGTTAAAACCGACTATTCCGCACATTTTTGCCTCCTGCGCTGCTGCAGAGCATTGAAAAGCCGTTTATATTCTTCGATAATTATTTTCAGGTCGTGTTTTTGCTCGACATATTTTCTGGCGTTTTTGCCGAGTTCGACATACCGATTTTCCGCAAGCATATATTTTAACGCATCGGCGCATTTTACCAGGTCTCCGCCGCAGGCTATTCCGCAATTGTACCGTTCCAGAAAATCGTCGGGATTTACATTGAGCGATACAATCGGCACGGCGTATTTGCAGGCCTGTATGAAAGTATTGGGAAAACCTTCGGTATCTGAGGTATTGACGAAGACTTTGGCACGCTGGAAGAAGCCGTCAATTTCGGCAAACGGCACCCGCTCGATAAACTCAAGATTTTTTACCTGCCGGGCGCGTGCGGTCAGCGTATCATACTCATTGTCGCCGGTGGCACGCTGGCAAATCATTGTGAATTTCTCGCCGGGCATTTTCTCCGCAAGGTCGATGAAAAGTTCCGGCCTCTTAATTTTATCGCTGCGCCCGACCCACAAGATGCCGTTTCGCTCATCGTGCGTAAGCGGCATTATTCGATGGCCGTTGCGCATCAACAGGGCGTGAACATCCAGCAAATCGTGTATATTTCGCTGGTCTGTTTCATTTTGCACAAGAACCTCGCCGGCCTGCCGCAGCGACCAGTGAAAAGCCCTGCGTTCGAGACCGCCCTTTGGCCAATTGCCATCGCATTCCCCGGCAGTTGCCGTGCGATACAGGAACGCCCTTTTATGCAGTTTGCAGAACATCGCCGCTAAAAAAGTCCCCCACGATGCCGATTTTTGAAGATAGATATCCGCATCGGCTTTCTTCATCGCCTTTACGAGTTTGTATGCGCCCCTCAACGCATTTTCTTTTAAATTAAGACTTCGTATAATCGAAATTTTGTTGCTGGCTGCTGATTGCTGATTGCCGGTTTTAAAATCCGTGTTAATCCGTGTTAATCCATGGTTAATTAATTGGTTTTTCTCTGTGTTCTCTATGTCCTCTGTGGCAAAAAGTTCTATTTCCGGCTGGCCGTAGTCGGCAGTTATGAAACTCACCGCAAAACCTGAGTCTTTGGCCAACTCGGTCGCGAGCAGGTATAGGTCAACCTCCGCCCCCCCGAAAACGGTCTTGACTTGAGGATTGAACAAAGGATATGCCTTGGGCATTATAAAACAAACACAAATCGGTTTTTGGATAGTATCGCTGCTCACCTGCCACCGCCTGTTTTTGTAATCACAGATTCATAACACTGCACATATTTTGCGGCAATATTTTGCCAACTGAACATTTGGACACGATTTTTGGCGGCGGCCATCAATTCCGATATGCGTTTATCGGAATTTATAAGTTCTTCCAATCGCTGACGAATGGCCGCGGCATTTCGCGGCTCGACTAATACTCCGGCATCGCCGACCACTTCCGGGCAGCCGCCAGCGGTGCTGGTTATTATGGCCATACCTGCAGCCATAGCTTCCAAAAGCACCGTCGGAAAATTCTCCATTTCAGATGGAAAGATAAAAATTAAACTGCGTTCAAAGAGTTCTTTGTATTCAGCGCTTTTATTGTCTAACCAGCCGTGAAATTTTACCGGCATTTTAACGCTTTTGGCCTCATTCTCAAGCTCGCCTCTGAAAGGGCCTTCGCCGATTATGTTCACCTGCCAGTCACAGTCAATTTGGTTCAGAGCCTTTAGAGCGTATTGAAACCCCTTGAATTTAAATAGCCTGCTGCACATAAGAATGCTTTTGGTCTTATCTGCAGAATGCAATCCCGATGTATCTATGCCGTTAGGGATTACATCTACTGTCAGATTGCCGGCATTTGCATTTATTCTGCTCTTTAAAAAGCTGCTCGGAGCGGTAAGGCGATTGGCGCCGGCGGCCAGCAACTTCCAAAATGGTCTTATAAGTTTGTGCAGCAGAACGAATCTGTCGGGATTATGCCCCGGCACATCGGAGCCGTGGCAGGTAACAATAAACGGTATTTTTGTAATTTTACTTATCAGATATGCCAGCAACGCCCCAGGCACAATAAAATGACAGTGAATAACGTCGTACCTGTTTTGCCTGCATAACTTCAAAGTCTTAAAAAACGCACCCGGCAGATAAGTCGCCAATTCGTGCGAATAACAGATGTTTGGTTTCGCTCTTAAAGCAGGTGTACGATAGATATTGAAGCCATTGGTCTGTTCATATCGCGGCGTATCTTTATAATGCATTGTTACCACATCAACAGTATGGCCGAGATTTGCCAGATGAGCGCATAACTCAAATGTTACCGGAGAAGCCCCGCCGCCGACCGGCGGAAATTCATGATTAAGCATCAGTATTTTCATTAAGGTCGGATTTTACCGGCAAAAACGCAATTATTCAAAACAAATCTACACACAGAAATGTGCGGGATTCGGCTTGCTGATATTAAGAGGAAGCCCGGTGCGGCAAAACGCCGCACCGGGATAATTGGTGTCTTTTAGCCGCGTTTTCTGATAAGAATTCCGCCAAGACCAAGCAGGACAAGCGTTACCGGTTCAGGAATTTGGGAAACATAGATATCCCCATTGTAGTTGAGGTACGCCGTTTGGCCATCAGCACTGAAACAGTTAAGCAGGTAATTTGTCGGCCAATAATTCAAAAGTTGAGCCGTACCGAAAGTGCCGGTTAGGCTTGAACGTGCACTTAGGTAATTATGGAAAACTCCGCTGTCGCTGCGGGCAAAATACAGGCTCAACCCATCGGGACTTAGGTATTGCGCTCTCACATCAGCCGTGTTAAGTTCAGTCAAAGCGCGAATATTGGAACTGGTAAAATCTGAATTACGATCGCTTCGGTTTGCCGTATATAGATAGCCGGTAGTTTCATTGACAAAATAGTTAAAAACAATAGACAGCTCATTACCAGAAAGCTTCGGATAACCTACATCGCCAAGAGCATTAAGTGTGCTTAGATTTGTTATATTTCCCCATGGCGATGAGTCCGTCTCTCTTGTGCTCTCTTTAATACGCCAGGCAGAACCTGACTCCGTTCTCAAAAAATACATGTGCAGATTGTCCGGCGATACCCATGCACTATGTACATGACCACCGCTGTAAGCTAATTCATTAATTTTGGTCACACTCGTAAAGGAACCGGATGATGTTGACCGTGTCGCCTGATACATCTGAGCAAAAGAACCGCTATGGCTGCGTGAAAAATACAGTGTTAATCCATCATTGGAAAGAAACGCTGTTCCCTCACCATAAGAAGAAGTGTTAATTTCGCTTAGCGGTACCGGCGTTGTCCACGCCGAGGCGATTGTTGCGGAAATAACCAGTGAAATTACACAAACAAACAGATTTTTTTTTAACGAACCCATACTACACCTCCAAATCCAAGAAACAATAACTTGTGGATTAGTCACGTTGCCTAATCCTTTTATTTAATTTTTATTTTCTTCTAATAAAAAATAGTGACCCCAGCGCGAGTAGCGTCATAGTCGCAGGTTCGGGTATTTGGGAAACATAGATATTCCAATCCCCGCTATCGTAACGATAAAGATACGCTGTTTGGCCATCCGAACTTAAAGAATTGAGCCTGAAATCGCCCGGTAGACCCAATAGCTGAGGAGTACCGAACGTACCGGTTAGGCTTGGCCGTACACTCAAATAAGTATTCCGAATACTCCCATCAATACGGTCAAAATAAAGGGTTAAGCCGTCATCGCTTAAGTAAGATGTTCGAGGAGTTGATGCGTTAAGCTCACTCAAAGCTCTGATATTGGTGAAAGGCAAATCAATGCTGTTTCGGTTTGCCGTGTACATCGCACCAGTGCTGTCATTTAAAACATCGAAAACAATTGATAATTCATCTGCCGAAAGTTTTGGGTCGCCTAACTGGCCAAGTGTATTAAGCTCGCTGAGGTCTATTCCTGTCCCCCATGATGAGGATGTTGTTGTACGTGTGCTTTCTTTCATCTTCCAGCCTGAGCTTGTTGTTGTATAATATAGGTGCAGATTGCTTGGCGATATCCACATATTACTTACATGATAGTTGCCGGCCAGCGAACTAATTTGAGTTACGTTGGAAAAAGAATCAGAAACTGTCGCACGTGTTGCTGTGTACATCTGATTCCAGTAATGGCTTGGGTTGTTACCACGCGTAAAATAAAGTGTTAATCCATCAGACGAAATAGTCGGCCAGAGTTCAGGGTATTGGCTGTTCACCCCGTTCAGCCGTACCGGCGTTGTCCACGCCGAGGCGATACCAAAGGCCGCCAGAACAATAAGTGCAATAATTGACAGATGTGAAACGCTCGTTTTCATTTTTCTCCCTTTCCCAAAAAATTTTAATATTTAATGATGCGCGCGCACCAAAACAATTTTTAAATTAGATATTAAAGGAGAGAATCCCAATAGGCAGGTGTTCTCTCCGCCTCCACATACGAGTATAAGGCATTGACGGCCTTATATCAAGGGGTTTTTCGGACTTTTTTAAGATTTTTTGAAGCTTTTTTAGCTGTCAATCTATCTTACATCCGCGTTTTTCAGTTCAAAAACGACGAATTGGCCGAATTTGCCAACAACGCGATAGTTATGACGGATAAAATCCCGCAGCGGCTTCATAGCTGTATAACGCTCGGCCTCGCCGTCTTTGAATTGCTCGGCAAGGCTCTTTGTGTACGAATCATCGAACTGCGCAACCTGCTCATCATTTCCCTGCATCAGTTGGAAATCGCCCCGACTCTTCATCATTGTCGGCCAAAGAGGCAGCGGCGGGCGGTCGTAAGGAAATTCATATTTGCGGCTATCGACAAAAAATTTCGGCTGTTTCTTATTAAACGCCGTCAGCAAATCATCCATTAACTTACTCATATCATCCGGGCTTCTGGTGTGCATACTGCTCTCGAAGGCCAATGCCGATGGACAAAATCGCTCGGCTCGCAGATAAATTCCGGGAAACCAGCCCCAGACATAAATCCCGTCATCCGCGATGGAATGCTGGCGAATATAATCGCCGGCATCCTGCCACTGCATCCTTGCGCCAAGCTTAGCTTGCCGCGCCTCGTCCCATCGCTGAACGTATCCTCTCGTTTTTCCCCCGTATCGCTGACCGGAAAACGGGCTTACCTCTATGCCGAATACGATGTGCCAGCCCATCGAGAGCATCACAATCAGCCCGACTGCGCCTGCGACAGCCCAGCCGATTTTGTTTTTTGCGCTGCGAAATTTTTCCGAATACAGCGCGAAAATATACCCGCCGAGCATTGCCGCCGAGGCGTTCAGCGGAAGATAATACTGCTCATAACCGCGCGGGCTTATCCATACAAAAGCCGCGTCTAAAATCCACCATATCCCGAAAAGCAGCACATATTTTTCATACGACGGCGATGCCTGCCGCGTTTTGATATTTGATATTCGACATTTGATATTCATTATCTGTTTGGCCGCCCAGATAAATAATGCGACAATCGCCATAGCCATCGGCAATATCAGGCAGCCGTAATATCGCATCACCTGCGGAAACTGCTGTTTGAAGCCGAATACCTCTCTTGCCGCCGAGACATACGAACCAAGTTTCCCTTTCGCGTCCGAACTGTAAATCATATTCCATACCCATCTGTATGGCAGATAGCCTGCATCGTTTTCAATCAGCAGCCACGCCCACACCGGCGCAACGCCGAGTACGAATCCGCCTGCGAGCAGACCGACATCAATGGCTGTTTGTTTGAAATTGCGCAGCCCGAAAAACGGCTGAACGACCGCAAATAGTCCCACTGCGACAATCGCGGAGATGCCTGTCTGCTTGAACATCGGCGCCCATCCAAGAGCCGCCCCTGCAAGAACCGCCAGCCACCATTTGCCGTCCATCTGCCGCAGCACATAACAGCAAACTCCGATAACCATAAAAGCAATCATATGCTGTTCTTTTACATTGCCGAATTTGGCAATCAGCGGCGCGGAAAGATACAGCGACGCAACGATAACGCCGATAGAAGCGGCAAGCCCGCCGTAGAGCTTCCGCATCGTATAAAACATCAGTACAAGCGCAATGGCCTGCAGAGCTGCCTGTACTAATTTTGGGCCTAATTCAGAAAATCCGAACAGCTTAACGCCAAGCATATTTACCAGCAGCGTGCCGGGCTGGGCGGAGGGTATCTCGCCGACGCCGAGTTTTGCGCCCGAAAAAATATGCTGTGCGGAATAAACATAAGCGGCGCTGTCAAAGGGGTCGGGAGAGTTTAATTCGATATATTTTCCCGCGACAAAAGGAATGCCTGCCAAAATAACGGCAGTCAGAATGGGAAAAAACTTCCGCCAAAAAACCGATTTGGTTTTGACTTGCTGTTCCATCGCGGCTGGTTGATGTTTTCTCTTAGGCTTTTGCTTCATCAGTGGTGCCACGCTGTAAAAATTTTCTGACTGTATATGTCGGCCTGTTCTGTGATTCGTGATATGTCCTGACAATCATTTCCGCAAGCAGCCCCATCAGTATTAACTGAAAAAACGCTATAAACAAAATCGCAGAAAGCAGCAGCAATGGGTTGCGGTTCATACCAAGATGCCCTGCGCTGATAAATTTCATATATAAAACCACAAGACCGCAGATAAATGAAGCGATGCCGCTGAAGATGCCCAATCCGCCGAAGATATAAATGGGTTTTGTTGCGTAAGAGCCTAAAAATTTAACCGTCATAAGGTCAAGCACGACCTTGACAATTCGCTCCAAACCGTATTTCGCTTTGCCGGCGGTGCGAGGGTGATGATTGACAACCATTTCGGTAATTCTCGCGCCGGACCAGTTTGCAATCGCGGGAATAAATCTGTGCATTTCGCCGTATAATTTTGTTGTTTCCATTACTTCTCTGCGGTAAGCCTTGAGGCTGCATCCGAAGTCGTGCAGATTTACGCCTGTCATTTTGCAAATCAGCTTGTTGGCAATCATTGACGGAATTTTGCGCGTGATGGTTTTATCTTTCCTGTCTTTGCGCCAGCCGCTCACAATGTCATAACCCTCGTTTAGTTTATCCATCAGGGCCGGGATGTCCGCTGGGTCGTTTTGACCGTCGGCATCGAGGGGTATTATTACATCGCCTTTCGCGTTATGAAAGCCAGCGCTCATCGCAGCCGTCTGGCCGAAATTCCTGCGGAACATTATAACTTTAACGCGATTGTCCTTGTTGTAAATCTGCTCTAATACTTTACAGCCGTTATCGCTGCTGCCGTCGTCAATAAATATAATCTCGAATGAATATCTGCCCTGCAGAGCGCCAACGGTCTGCTGATATATATTTTCGAGATTGTCCTGTTCATTATAAACAGGAATGATTACCGATAGGTTAATATTTTCATTCATTTCGAGCCGTCCTAACTCACTAAAAACAATGATTTTATATCAAAATATTATAAAAACAATAACAAAATTATAACATACTGTCGGATATAGAATTAGATGTTTTTGTCATAAAAATCAAAAAACATTTGACAAGTTATGTGTTCCTAACTATATTAGGAGCAATTAAGTTTTTAGGTGTTATGGACGCTAAGAAAAAATTATCCGCCTCAAGCGAGGATTACCTTGAGGCCATACATAACCTTGTCTGTGTGCACAAAGTCGCTCGGTGCAAAGATATTGCCGGCAGCCTTGATGTTTCTATGGCATCGGTTACAGGCGCTATTAAGTTGTTATTTGACAAGGGGTTAGTCGATTACAAGCCTTATGGCTACGTCCAACTCACCGAAAAAGGCAGCAAAGAAGCCGCCGCCGTCGCCAAAAGACATATTATCATAGAAGCTTTCTTTGTGAAAGTTCTTGGCGTTGATGAGCAAGAGGCGAAATCCGCTGCCTGCAAAGCCGAGCATTCGCTTGGACAGGCGATAATTCCAAAATTATTGAGTTTTACTGAATTTTACTGCAAACAGGGTGATAGTATTGCTGCGGAATTTAAAAAATTCTGCAAATCGAAAGGTATTTAGATTTCCACAATGGTCCAGACGCATACTTTATTAAAAGATATAATCAGCGGCACAAAGGTAAGACTTTTAAAAATTGAAGCAGGCCAGGCGCTGAAGGCGAGACTGGCAGCGATGGGACTTCTATCCGGCGTGCAATTCACCGTGATAAACAATGGCCATCCGGGGCCATTTATTATAAACCTGAAAGGCTCTCGCATCATCCTCGGCAGAGGAATGGCAGCAAAAATTTTTGTTAAACCAATATAAAATCAGGCACGAATGAATCCCGCACATTCTAAATATTCGATGTATCAGGCGTATCTTTCAAAGAGTCGAAAGAATAATGGAGTTATAAAAGGTTTAAAGCAGATTGAACAAGAAGAAGGGGCAGGATGAACGCAAATAAACCTAAATCAAAAAAAATTACCGTAGCTCTTGCCGGTAATCCAAACAGCGGAAAAACAACTATTTTTAATTCGCTCACCGGCCTGCATCAGCACGTCGGCAACTATCCCGGCGTTACCGTCGAAAAAAAACAAGGTACTTGTCGTCTCGATGAATACGAATTTGACATTGTCGATTTGCCGGGAATATACAGCCTGACTGCGTATTCAATAGAGGAAATTGTAACCCGCAATTTTATTCTTGAACAAAAGCCTGATGTTGTGGTTGACATTGTCGATGCCTCCAACATCGAAAGAAATCTTTATCTTGCTGTTCAGCTTATGGAGTTTAATGTTCCGCTTGTTCTGGCATTTAATATGAGCGATGTTGCCAGGCAAAAAGGCCTTGTTTTCGACATCGAAACACTTTCAGTGCTTTTCGGCGCAAAAATCGTTCAAACCATAGGAAACAAACAGCAGGGTATGAATGAACTGCTCAAAGCTGTTGTTGAAACAACTAAAAGTCCACAGCCGAATTACACCGACCGTATCAAATATGGAGCCGAGATAGAAAATGAAATTGCAAAACTTTTCGGACTCCCCGGCATAAACAGTCGCTGGGCTGCAATCAAACTGCTCGAACAGGATGCGGATGTTTTGAAACATATAAACAGCCCGGAAACCATTAAAGCCTGCGGGGAAAGCATTGGGCGACTGAAAACCTTTTTCGGCGAAGAGCCTGAAATAATTATCGCCGACAGAAGGTACGGTTTTATCTCCGGCGCCTGTCAGGAAACAATAAAAAATACTATCGAGAGCAGGCACAACCGCAGCGATGCGATTGATACGATAATAACCCACAAATTTTTGGGACTGCCGATATTTATCGCCCTGATGTACCTGGTGTTTGATACAACATTTCGACTCGGCGAGTGGCCGATGGCCGGGCTGGAAATGTTTTTCGGCTGGCTCGGACAGATTGTATCAGGTTTCTGGCCGGCAGGAAGCGACAGTGTTTTAAAATCGCTTTTAGTTGACGGCATAATAAGCGGTACAGGCGGAGTTATCGTGTTTCTGCCGAATATAATGCTGCTCTTTGCCGCCATTGCTATTCTCGAAGACAGCGGCTATATGGCTCGCGCCGCTTTCGTAACAGACAGATTTATGCACAAAATCGGTCTGCACGGCAAAAGTTTTATTCCTATGCTCATCGGCTTCGGCTGCTCTGTGCCCGCGATTATGGCCTGCAGAATCCTTGAAAACAGACGCAACAGAATAACAACTATTCTCATTATGCCGCTGATGAGCTGCGGAGCAAGGCTCACGATTTATGCGCTTATAATCCCCGCGTTTTTTGCCGAGCAATGGAGAGGGCCTGTAATGTGGCTGATTTACTTTATCGGAATCGTTCTTGCCGTTGCCGCGGCAAAGATTTTGAGAATCACGCTCTTAAAAGGCGAAACAGTGCCGTTTGTAATGGAACTTCCGCCTTATAGAATGCCGACCGCAAAATCGGTTCTGATACATATGTGGGAACGCGGAAGGCTCTATCTAAAAAAAGCTGGTACGACCATTTTGCTCATATCAATAATTTTGTGGGCTGCCGCAAAATATCCGCAGACTAATCCCAATAAACTCGTGAACTTGAACGATTCTCAGGCACGAACGGTTATGCTCAAGCACAGCATAATCGGCAGAGCCGGTGTTGCTCTTGAGCCGATACTCAAACCTCTTGGCTTTGATTACAAAATCGCCACAGCGCTGATAGGCGCTGCCGCCGCCAAGGAAGTATTCGTTGCGCAGATGGGTATTGTCTACGCTATCGGAGAACACGAAGATGTTTCTGTGCTGCAGAAGAAATTAAGGGCTGATTATACGCCTTTGCAGGGGTTTTGTATTATGCTGTTTTGCCTGATAAGCGCGCCTTGTATTGCGACTGCCGTGATAACACGTTCGGAAACAGGCGCCTGGAAATGGGCGATTTTACAGTGGGCCGGATTAACAGCAATTGCTTATGTCATTACGCTGATAGTATATCAGACAGGAGCGATGTTTTTAGGCTGAATAAACTAAAATCGCTCCGATGAGCAAATAAATGAGCGACAGAAGCCGCAGGGTCGTTGTGCTTGTTGTCGCTAAAAATCCTGCAACCATTCTTGCCTTTTGCGGCGCGGCAACAATAAACACGGCGCCAACCAGGGCCAGAATTCCGAAGGCTATTATCACCGATTCATACCTGCACTGTTCTGAAACGCCAAACAGCAGCGCAATACCTACCAGCGCCTTAATAATCGCCGCGATATAAATACTTGCCCCCTGAGAAAAAATCAGACAGTACTTTTTCAAAAAGTCAGGCCTGAACATAACCATAATACCGTCAATGACAATCAGAATAGCAATAATTTTTGGCATCCACTGCATAATCATCTCCAAACAAATCCGAATTTATTAAGGCTAATAATAGCATATTGACGAAAAATCACAATAGCAATGAAACATTTCATAAATCGGAGCTTAAAAAAGGTTGTTTTATCGGTCGTTGAAGCAAAATGTCTTTACAGGTTCAAAATTTAAACGAAAAACTACTCGAATACAGCCTCGGCAAGGTGATAAAGGCCTTCCTTGATTATCTTACCATCGAGGCGGGTCTCAGCGAAAACACCATTCTCGGTTACGGCAGAGACTTGCTGGATTTTTGTGAGTTTTGCAAATCGAAAAATATCACTCAACCCAAAGGTATCGCTACCGATATGCTTTTTAACTATATAAAAGTCATATCGAAGCAAGGCAAAGCAGAAGCATCAATAAACCGCTGCGTAGTCGCGATAAAAATGTTTCTCCGTTTTTGCCGAATGATGGGACACGTCGAGGACGATTTGACAACAATGCTCGAAAGCCCGAAATTATGGCAGCGGCTGCCGATTGTATGCAGCAAAGACCAGGTTTCCAGATTTCTTGATGCCCCAGACGAAAAAGAACCTTATTATCTGAGGGACTGTGCCCTGCTGGAACTTCTTTATGCCACCGGAGCAAGAGCGAGCGAAGCGGCAGGTCTGCATCTCGGCGACGTGAACCTGAAAATCGGCTACATAAGATGTATGGGCAAAGGCAGAAAAGAGAGAGTCGTTCCGCTCAACAAAACCGCCTCCGCAGTTATCGAGCAATATATTGAGCAATTACGCCCCATCCTTGCCAAACCGAACAGCGGCGATTTTCTGCTGTTAAGCAGAACGGGCAGAGCGTTGAGCAGAATTGAAGTCTGGAGAATCGTAAAAAAATACGCCCGCTATGCAGGCCTGTCGAAACAAATGACCGCCCATACCCTGCGACACTGTTTTGCCACGCATTTATTAAGCGGCGGAGCTGATTTACGCAGCGTTCAGGAAATGCTCGGCCACGTTGACATCGCCACAACACAGATATACACGCACGTTGACCAGGAGAGACTAAGACTTATGCACAAAAAATTCCACCCAAGACCATAAGGAAGTAAAGAGACAAAGACGCAGGGAAATAAGGAAGTTCTCAATTTTTGGTTGGCTGTCCTTACTTCCTTATTTCTTTGTTTCCTTGCTTCTATTCTTATTCCACCGTTACGCTTTTTGCCAGATTTCTTGGCTTATCAACATCGTGTCCGCGAAGCACTGCCGCGTGATATGCCAAAATCTGCAAAGGCACTACCGTAAGCAGCGGCTGTAATTCTTCCGGAGCCTGCGGAACAGTGATAAGAAAATCAGCGTATTTGCGAATATTCTCGTCGCCTTCGGTAGCGACAACAATAGTTCTGCCGCCACGAGCGCGAACCTCTTCGATATTGCCGATGATTTTTTCATACTGTGAACACTTCGTCGCGATAAACACAGCAGGCATTCCCTTATTTATCAGGGCAATCGGGCCATGCTTCATTTCAGCGGCAGGCAGGCCTTCGGCGTGAATATAACTGATTTCTTTCAGTTTCAGCGCGCCTTCCAGGGCAACCGGATAATTGAACCCCCTGCCGAGGAACAGCCAGTTTTCTCTGTCACAGGTTGCCCGGGCTATTTCTTTAATATGCTCCGACTGCGTCAAAACTTTTTCAATTTTTGCCGGTATCTTCGCCAATTCCTCTATATAAAATTTCGCCGCATCGTGACCAAGGTGTTTCCGTCTGCCCAATTCTATCGCGAGCATTGCAAGTACAGCTACCTGTGCGGTAAATGCCTTTGTACTTGCGACGCCGATTTCCGGCCCGACACGGAGATAAACGCCCGCATCGGTGGTTCTGGCGATTGTTGAACCAACGACATTCACGATGCCCAGCACAATCGCGCCGCGTTCCTTCGCCTGCTCGACAGCCGCCAGTGTATCTGCCGTTTCGCCAGACTGGCTGACCGCGATTACAACTGTGCCGTCGTCTATAATAGGATTTCGATAACGAAATTCGCTTGCGTATTCTGTTTCAGTATTTATTCGAGCAAGATTTTCCAGCAAAAATTCGCCGACAAGCCCGGCGTGCCAGGCTGTTCCGCAGGCGTTAATAATAATCCGCTTTGCCCTTGTGATTTCTCGCCAGTATTTATCCAAACCGCCAAGAACTATTCTGCCGTCGCGATGGTCTAATCTGCCGCCCAGACACATATTCAACGATTTGGGCTGCTCGTAGATTTCCTTGAGCATATAATGCGGAAAACCGTTCAGCTCTATCGCGTCGAGCGAAAATTCAATCTGCTTCAAATCCTTGCGGATTTCCACATTGTCAATTGTCTTGGTATGAAACCCTTTTGAAGTACAGATAACCATTTCGTTATCAGCCATATATATTGCCTGCGTGGTATGCTCAACGATAGCAGATGCGTCGGATGCGATGATATATTCGTTTTCACCCAGTCCGAGTATTAGAGGGCTTCCTTTTTTCGCCCCTATGAGCATATCCGAAAAATCTGTGCAAATTATCGCAAGGCCATAAGTGCCGACCAGTTCGTTAAGCGCACGCTGCACCGCCCATTCAAATCTGTTCTGCCCTGCCGTGGGAGTGCCCTTCTCATCGTGGCCGGCGTAAAGATAGCCAATCAGATTGGCGATAACTTCGGTGTCCGTCTGGCTGGAAAATTTGCAGCCTTTGCTTATCAGCCAGGTTTTTAACGTGCTGTAATTTTCGATAATGCCGTTGTGTACGATTGCGATTTTGCCGGTATAATCGAGATGCGGATGGGCGTTTACAGTGTTCGGTTCGCCGTGCGTTGCCCAGCGGGTATGGCCGATGCCGAGAACTTCGGATTGATTAACCGGCTCCAAAAGCTCTTCAAGAACGCTGATTCGACCGCTGGATTTGGTTATTTTTATAACGCCGTTGTTCATCAGACCTATGCCGGCTGAATCATAACCCCTGTATTCAAGCCGCTTTAGACCTTCTATAAGTATCGGCTGAGCCGGTTTTTTACCAAGATAAGCTACTATTCCGCACATAACTGTTGCCTTAAATTTAATATCCAGTCTTCAATATTTAGTATCCGGTAGATTATATCGGCTGTCTGGCATAAGTAAATAATCAATCTGCTGTTGCAAAACCATTACAATTATAGTATGTTACGCGGCGGATATTTCGATTTCCCAATCTCGATTATAGATTTTCTAATAACGGGGTGTAGCTCAGTTTGGCTAGAGCGCCTGGTTTGGGACCAGGAGGCCGTAGGTTCGAATCCTATCACCCCGATTTTTCAAGCGGAGCTTGATTCGAGATTGTGACCAATGTTCTATTATAGATTTTCAAATAAGGAAATGGAATCCTCAAATGGCATACCATTCAATCAGTGAAAAATTACGTATTTTTGCTTCCCGTGCTTTTATTATAGCATTGGTCGTGATTCTTTTGATTGGCGAAAGCTGCTGGGAAAAATATAAGCTTATGGATACCGCCCTGTTCGCAGCAGGCTGTTTTTTCGCAAGCATCGCAGCGTTAGGCAGAATGTGGTGTGCACTGTATATAGCGGGCTATAAAAACAATACGCTGATTACAGCCGGCCCATATTCCATTTCGAGAAATCCATTATATTTTTTCAGTCTAATCGGTGCAATCGGCGTAGCCCTCGCGACAGAAACTTTGCTGATACCGGCTGTTGTCTTGATTTTCTTTATACTGTACTATCCGGGTGTGATTCGCGGCGAAGAAAAAAGACTGGCGACTGCCCACGGAGAACTTTTTGAAGCATATCGAAAAAGAGTTCCATCTTTTTTTCCAAAATTTCCTCTCTTTCAGGAGCCTGATACTTATGTGGTGAACCCAAAGATATTCAGAAAAAGCATATACAGCGCATTGTGGTTTATATGGCTAATTGCCATTCTTGATATTATCGAAACTCTGCACGAAACCGGCATATTGCGGGTGCATTTTAAAATTTACTGACGCTGACCGGCAGCAGAAACAAGAAGGGGTATGCCGATGGCGAATGAAAAAATACTAATTGTAGACGACGAAGAAGATGTTCTCGAATTAGTGCGGTACAACCTCGACAAAAATGGATATAAGGTAGAAACAGCAGCCACCGGAGAGCAGGCTCTGGCAAAGGCAAGAGCCAAACTGCCGGATTTGATTATACTCGACCTTATGCTTCCAGGCATTGATGGCCTTGATGTCTGCAAAAAACTCAAAAACGATACAAAAACACAGAATATCCCGGTAATTATGCTCACGGCCAAAGGCGAAGAGACTGATATTGTTACAGGGCTGGAACTTGGAGCTGACGACTATGTTACCAAGCCTTTCAGCCCAAAAGTGCTTATTGCCAGAATACGACGGATTCTGCAAAGACCTATTGCCCGTAATTTGGAAAAAGCTTCAGTGAAAATACATGAGATGGCAATCGACCCATCCCGTCGTGAGGTCTTGATTAAAAATAAACCGGTTGAGCTTACATTCACAGAATTCAATATTCTTTATACGTTAGCCAAAAAACCGGGAATGGTATTTACAAGGTATCAGATTGTTGACTCTATCCATGGCGAGGATTATCTCGTTACCGACAGGGCTATCGACGTTCAAATAGTTTCGCTAAGGAAAAAATTGGGAGTTTATGAAAAATATATTGAAACTGTTCGCGGCGTCGGTTATCGCTTTAGAGATTGAGTGATGAAAAAAAGAAGATTAATTTGGCACATCTATCCCGCCTTTTTGGTTATCGCCATTGCTGTGCTGTTAGCTGTTACATGGTGCGCATCCCATTCATTCCGTACATTCTATTACAATCAGGTTGTAAGTAATCTTGAAGCGAAAGCTCGTTTGGTCGAATATCAAATCAAACCGATAATAAGTTCCGGCAACTTATCCGAAATTGATAGTATTTGCAAAACGCTCGGCAAAATCATTTCAACTCGCATCACAATTATTCTGCCGGACGGACGGGTTATAGGCGATTCCGATGAAAACCCGACGCTAATGAAAAACCACAGCGACAGACCGGAAATCAAAGAGGCGATTAGCGGCGACACTGGAAAATCTTTGCGATTCAGCGATACGCTCGGAAAAAATATGATGTATTGGGCGGTTTCAATAAAACAGGATGACGCTGTTTTGGCTATTGTCAGAACATCTGTGCCTCTGGCCGTTATAGACCAGGAACTCGCACGACTTTACAAAAAAATCCTGTGGACGGGCATAATCATAACGGTTTGCGCCGCTGCTGCAAGCTGGGGCGTTTCAAAAAAACTAAGCCGTCCCATAGAACTAATGACAAAGGCCGCACAGGGTTTCGCTTCAGGGCAGCTTAGCCAAAGATTACCCATACCGGACTCGGCTGAATTGGCGGAACTTGCAAAGGTTCTAAACGAAATGGAAGAAGTAAGACGTGATTTTGTCGCTAATGTCTCACACGAACTTAAAACACCTATAACCTCGATTAAAGGGTTTGTTGAAACCCTTCGGGAAGGAGCTATCGACAAGCCAGAAGAAGCAAAGCGATTTCTCGAAATTATCGCCAAACATGCCGACAGACTCAACTTGATTGTGGACGACTTGCTAAGTCTTTCCAGATTGGAAGAAGACGGTGAAAAAAGAAAATTGTCTTTTGAAACCGCACTTTTAAGGCCGGTCCTTATTTCCGCTGTTGAACTTTCAAAAATTAAGGCTGAAAGTAAAAATATAAAAATTGATATTGACTGCGATGAGAAAATAACCGCAAAAATAAATTCCACACTCATAGAGCAGGCGGTTTTAAATCTTATCGACAATGCCGTCAAGTACAGTTCCGACGGCAGTAAAATTAAAATCGATGTTAAAAAATCAGACGGCAAAATCACGATTATTGTTGCTGATACCGGCTGTGGAATAGATAGCGAGCATCTCGACAGGATTTTTGAGCGGTTTTATGTTGTTGACAAGGCCAGAAGCAGAAAACTTGGCGGCACAGGGTTGGGACTTGCAATAGTGAAACACATTGCGCAAGTCCACGGCGGCGGCGTTTCCGTCGAAAGCAAGGCTAATAAAGGAAGTACTTTTGCAATCCACCTCCCGCAAAATTAACACAATCCTAACACAATGCACACATCGGTATAACAATTCCCAATTACTATACCTGCATAATTTTGTCATTGAGACAGGTTCGACATCTGAAAATTATTTTGTACGGAAATTAGAATGAAACAGAGAGTTAATATAATTATGGCGGCGTTGTGTTTTACTGTGGTCTGTGCCGTTAACCTAAAGGCTGCTTCGTCGGTGGTATCTGACGCAAATATACCTAAACAGGACTGGAAACATCCGACGGATTGGCTGGAACTTGGGGCGGATTTAAGACTTCGCGCGGAATATGACAACAATCGCAAACTTGACAACAAGGCCGTTGACCATGAGCGTTTGACATTGCCACGTTTTCGTGTGCGTACCTCGGCAAAAATAAAAATCACCGATGACCTTGATTTTAACATTCGACTGATAACAGAACCGCGATATTATATCAAACCGACTTCTATGGACCCGCAGTTTGTAAAAAATGAGTTATTGTTTGATAACTTCAATCTTACCTGGAGAAATGCATTTAATATGCCGCTTACGATTGTGGCAGGCAGGCAGGAACTTAAGTTCGGCAACGGCTGGCTGGTTAGTGACGGCACGCCTTTAGATAGCGGCAGGTCGTCATTTTTTGACGCTTTGAGGTTCACTTATAGTTTTGATGCTTCTGACACAACAATGGATGTTGTGTTGATTAAGAATTCTGCCGACAGCGCTAAGTACCTCAAACCAATTAACGACAGGGATGGCAGGGAAGATAATGATTTATCAGAGCAGGATGAGCAGGGTGCGATTCTTTATTTTGCCAAAAAAACCGGAAAAGATGCAGGTATTGACTGGTATTTGATTTACAAACACGATACAGACAGAAAAACAAGCAAAGGCTCAGAAGGCGAGATTTATACGCCGGGCGTAAGAAAATACGGCAGGCTGAATGAGCGATGGCAGTATGATATGGAATTTGCTCCGCAGTTCGGCCATAAAAACGGCAAAAGCCTCGGCGCTTTCGCAACGAACAACCAGTTGATATATAACTTCAACGATGAACATAAGAATAAACTCTATTTCGGTTACGAATATCTTTCCGGTAACGATGACCCGGACAAAAATTTTGATAGAGGCTGGGCACGCATAGATTCTTGGAGCGTGCTTTATCAGGGCTATATAGATTCCATCGACGGCAGAAGTTTTGACAGCTCAAATCTGCACAGAATTTATACTGACTGGGAAACAAATCTGACGGAAAAACTAAGCCTGCGATGCGGCTATAACCTGCTTTTTGCCGATGAAAACACCTATAAAGGGGGAACCGGCGGAATGAGCAAAAGCGGAAATTTCCGCGGACAGTTGGCCAGGGTAATGCTGAAGTACAAAGTCAGCAATGCCATAGAACACAGGATTGAAGGCGAAGCTTTCTTCCCAGGTGATTTCTATAATAATGACAAAAACGATGTAGCGTTGTTTGTAAGATACGGACTTTATTTAACATGGTAATGAATCTAAAATAAAAAAACTCTGGTAACTTGCTATGTATATGGCATATTAGGCATTAAAACTTTAAGAAAATAAACATTGTTTAAATTAGGAGCTTACTCTTGACAACTTTATCACTCGCAGATAGAATCCGGAAGATGAAAAAAACTTATGTATGGATGGCGTTTATACTAATCTCAACAGCCTTTTTTGCCGGTTGCGGCAAGGTGGCCGACAGTAATGACACGCAAGGTACAATCCAGATAAAAGGCTCGGATACTCTTGTCAATGCCGCCCAAAAAGTAAGCGAAGAGTTTATGAAAACCAGCCCTGGCGTATTTGTATCCGTTACCGGCGGCGGTTCTGGGGTTGGGGTCGCTTCGCTAATCAGCAAGTCCTGCGATATTGCCTCGGCTTCGCGAGAAATGATGCCAAAGGAAATAGAGCAGGCAAAAAAACAGGGAGTTTTCCCGAAAGAAATTCCCGTAGCTCACGACGGCGTAGCGTTAATCATCAACAAAAACAACCAGATAGATAAACTTACCATAAATGACCTTCACAATATTTTCACAGGCAAGGCAAAAAACTGGAAGGAATTCGGCGGCAAAGACATTGCTATCGTTACGCTTTCCAGAGAGGTAAGCTCCGGCACTTATGCCCACTTCAAGGAAGAAGTAATACAGCTCGGCGACAAGAAAAGCACTATGGAATTTTCTCCACAAACCCTCCTGCTGTCTTCTTCACAGGCAATCGTCGAAGAGGCGGCAAATAATGAGGGCGCAATTGGTTATCTCGGAATGGGTTATCTTTCAGACAGAACAAAAACTATTTCGGTTGCCAGGACAGATAAATTTTTTCCGCCAAACGCTGAGACTGTTCGCAGCGGCGAGTATCCGCTTTCAAGGCTGCTTTACTTTTATACCAACGGCGAGCCTAAGGGAGCGGTTAAACAATTTATAGATTTCACCTTAAGCCCCGCAGGTCAGAAGCAGTTTAGTGAAACAGGGTTTGTACCGTTAGGAGTTGCCGGTGCGGAAAAAACCCAGTGAATTTATCATTGAACTGTGCATAAGGCTTAGCGGCTTCCTCGTTATCGCGTTTGTTTTTCTTATTTTTTTGTTTTTGCTGAAAGATTCGCTCTCGCTTTTTAGAAGCCATTCAGTCGGCTCGTTCCTTTTCGGAAAAAACTGGCTGCCGGTTTCCGACCCTGCAAAATTCGGCATAATGCCGCTTTTCCTCGGCTCTTTATATGTAACTATTGCCGCCATTTTTATCAGCGTACCGTTAGGCGTTGGCACGGCAATGTTCATCGCAGAAGTTGCCCCGAAATCCGTCAAAGGTACTCTCAAATCTCTTGTGGAAATTCTCGCTTCTATTCCAAGCGTCGTTTTGGGATTTATCGGAATCATCTGGCTGGGGCCTTTTATGAGAGGCACATTTCATTTATCGACAGGAATGTGCGGCCTTACAGGCAGTCTGCTTTTAGCGTTTATGGCTCTGCCGACGATAATAAGTATGTCGGAAGATGCCTTAGTCGGCGTACCGAGGAGTTATAGAGAGGCCGCGACCGGCCTCGGTGCAACAAGATGGCAAACCCTATGGAGGATTATACTGCCGGCTGCTTCATCGGGTATAATCGCCGCTATAATGCTCGGCATCGGCAGAGTAATCGGCGAAACGATGGTTGTTATGATGGTTACAGGCAACGCTCCGGTTATGCCCACTTCGATTCTTCAGCCGTTAAGAACTCTCACTGCTACAATTGCCGGCGAAATGGGCGAAACCGTCCGAGGTTCAGAACATTATTTCGCATTGTTTGCCGTAGGCCTCGTTCTGTTTATAATAACATTTATCATAAATATCTTTGCTGAGCTTTGTGCTCATAGGAATTTAAAATAAATTATAATACTTTAGTCATGTGCCAGATACGACTTGTCATTCCCGCGAAAGCGGGAATCCAGCGTAAAATAGTTTCGCCGTCAGGCGATTCCTTCTACTGGCTGCTAACTACTGTTTATTGGATACTAAAAAAATGACCGCTGCGAAAATACGTCAGAATGTTGCCTTTGCGATTCTCGGCCTGATAGCCTTTCTGGTTGTCGTGCCGATTGTGCTGATTATCGCGTATATTTTCAAAAATGGAATCAGCGCTGTATCGTGGGAATTTATTTCACAGAATCCGCGAAACGGAATGAAAGAAGGAGGCATATTCCCTGCGATTATCGGCACTTTGCTCCTTATTGCAGGCACAATGATTTGCTCGCTGCCGGTGGGAATACTCTCAGCCGTTTATCTTGTTGAATACGCAAAAGACAATTTATTTACACGAATGATTAAATTATCCGTTGTAAATCTTTCAGGCATACCGTCCATCGTGTATGGCCTTTTCGGCTTTACTCTGTTTGTAATGTTTTTTAAATTCGGAACGTCAATTCTCGCAGGTTCGCTGACCCTTGCGATAATGAGTCTGCCGGTCATTGTTACCGCTACAAAAGAAGCTCTTGAATCCGTCCCTGCTACTTTCAGAGAAGTAAGTCTTTCGCTGGGCGCATCGAAATGGCAGACAACACGCTATTGCGTACTGCCTTATGCAATGCCCGGCATTCTGACAGGTACGGTATTGAGTCTGAGCAGAGCAGCGGGCGAAACGGCGCCGATACTTTTTACCGCCGCCGCGTTCTTTCTGCCGCGTCTGCCGCATTCCGTATTCGACCAGGTTATGGCTCTGCCGTATCACCTTTACGTTATTTCGACGCAGGTGCCGAATATGCCGACTGAAATCAGTTTTGCAACCGCCTTTGTGCTGATAGCCCTGGTCTTTTTAATGAACATCGTGAGCATTATACTTCGCGCTCACTATCGAAAGAAAAAAATATGGTAAGCAGCGCCGCTATAAAAACCAATAATCTGACTTGCTCCTATGATGGACTTGCCGTGTTGAGAAATCTGAACATAGAGATTTATAAAAATGAAATTCTCGGCATCATCGGCCCCGCCAACAGCGGCAAAACAACTTTTCTGCGTGCAATCAACAGACTTAACGACCTGAATTTGTCTTACAGACAACAGGGTGAAATACTTCTGGAAGGTGTTGATGTAAAAAAAATAAACGCAAATACCCTGCGGAAAAAAGTCGGAATTATTTTCGCTATGCCCCACGTCCTGCCGGTAACTATTTATAAAAACGTCGCTTACGGCCCGAAAGTACACGGCATAACAAACAAAAAAGCTGTCGATGAAATTGTCGAAACCAGTCTTAAAAAAGCGTACCTCTGGGACGAGGTAAAAGACAGACTCGACACCCCCGCCACAAAACTTTCCGGCGGCCAGCAGCAGCGGCTTTGCATCGCCCGCACTCTCGCAGTTGAGCCGGAAGTAATACTTTACGATGAACCTTGTTCCGGACTCGACCCCATTTCAACGGCAAAAGTAGAAGACGCGATGCAGCAGCTTAAAAAAGATTATACGCAGATACTCGTTACGAATAACACAAAGCAGGCCGCCCGCGCGACCGAGCGGTGCGCATTTTTCCTTATGGGTGAACTTGTGGAGATTGACGACACTGATACCTTGTTCACCAATCCAAAAAATAAACAGACAGACGATTATATAACCGGCAGGTTCGGATAATATTATGAAATTTAAAACATCAATAGAAACTTTTGACCTGAATTTGTTTTACGGCGATTTTCAGGCGCTGAAGAATATCAGTATGAAAATCCCCGACAAAAACATCACCGCTATCATCGGCCCTTCTGGCTGCGGCAAATCGACGCTTCTGCGATGTTTTAACCGAATGAACGACCTTGTGGAAGGCACAAGGCTCGAAGGCAGATTAGTTATTTACAACGATGAACGTCTCGGCAATGTTCTGTCCCCTGATATCGACTTAATCGCTCTGCGAAAAAAAGTAGGAATGGTTTTTCAGAGACCAAACGTTTTTAATTTATCAATATATGATAATCTCCGGTTTGGCCTGCGCATACATCGAATGCTCAGTAAAAAAGATGAAATTCTGGCGGAAATCCAGAACAGTCTCGAGCATGTCGGCTTGTGGGACGACCTGAAAGATAAACTCAGCAAAAACGCAAGGTCGCTCACGCTTGAGCAGCAGCAGAGGCTCTGCATTGCCAGAGTTCTAATCTTGAAGCCGGAAATAATCCTGCTCGACGAACCCTGCTCGGCTCTCGACCCGATGGCGACGCTGAAAATCGAAGAACTTTTAAGAATTTTACGCAATGATTATTCCCTTGTGATTGTAACTCACAATATGCAGCAGGCCGCAAGAGTGTCAGACTATACCGGCTTTCTGTATATAGGAGAACTTGTGGAATTCGGCGAAACTACGCAGGTGTTCACGAATCCGAAAGAAAAACTAACTGAAAATTACATAACAGGCCGATTCGGCTAATAGGAGTATATTATTATGGCAAGAGAACGTTTCAGAAAACATATAAACAAGCTCGAAAACGAGATGATGGACTTGGGCTGTACGGTTTCCGCCGCAGTCGGTCGCGCAATTTCTGCTCTTAAAGACCGCGATGTCGATGCCGCAAAAAAAATCGTTGACGATGATATGATAATAAATCGCAAACGCTGGGAAACAGAGGAAAACTGCATCAATCTAATCGCTCTTCAGCAGCCGGTCGCCTCGGATTTAAGGGAAATAATTGCGATTATGAACATCATTACGGATTTGGAAAGAATCGGCGATTATGCCGAGGGTGTCGCCAAAATCGTCATTATGTTAGGAAAAGAGCCCCTGGTAAAGCCGCTTGCGGATATTCCTCAAATGGCCGATAAGGGCCTTGATATGCTCAATAGAAGCCTCAAAGCGTTTATAGAACGCGACAGCGACCTGGCTGCGAAAATTTGCGATGAAGATGACGAGGTTGATAAACTATACGAAAAGACATATCACGAATTACTGTCGTGTATGATTGGAAAGCCTGATACCATAACCAACGCAACCTATCTTATATGGGCATCGCACAATTTTGAACGTATCGCCGACAGAGTAACCAATATCTGCGAACGCACCGTTTTTCTTGTTACAGGCTCAATGCAGAAAATAAACGTCTCAAAATATTAAGGTGTTTAGCCCCCACCCCCGCGGTGGGGGTTCAGAGCCGCGAGCGTAAGCGACCGGTCATAAAAACAGAGCCTGGAGCGACAGCGACAGGTGCGTATAACTTATGCCTCATACAGTATATAAAATCAAGCAAAAGGCTCACGACTTAGGTTTCGACCTTGTAGGCATAACGTCCGCAGAGCCGCTCGACGCTGACAAAATCGAATATTTCAAAGACTGGCTCGCCGCCGGCAATCATGGCAAAATGGCCTGGCTGCAAAATAACATCGAAAAACGCTTTAATCCCGCCCTGCTTATGCCCGGCGCAAAATCTGCAATATGCGCAGCGATAAATTACAAGCCTGCTAAATTTTCAAACATAATCGCCTCTTACGCTCTCTATCAGGATTATCACACTTTCATAAAACAAAAACTTACCGCTCTTGCCGAGTTCATAAAAAAAGAAATAGACAAAAATTTAAAATTCAAAATCTGCGTCGATTCGGCGCCGCTTGCCGAAAAAGCATTAGCCCAACGCGCAGGTCTTGGTTTCATCGGCAAAAACTGCCTGCTCACAAATCCTCAAATCGGCTCGTTCCTGCTTCTTGGTGAACTAATTACAAATTTGCCGTTAGAACCCGACAGCCCCCTGCCGCAAAAAGATTACTGCGACAAATGCGATAAATGCCTCACTGCCTGCCCCACCGGCGCAATCTCCGAAGGTCAGCCGTTCAATGCGAACAAATGCGTCAGTTATCTAACTATCGAGCATAAAGGCAGAATCGCTAAAAAATTGAAACCTAAGATAAATTATATTTTCGGCTGCGACACCTGTATAAAAGCCTGTCCATATAATAAAAAAACCCCTATTTGCAAAAACAAAGGTTTTAAACTTTCCGCCCAAAGGCTGAATTTGACCGCTAAAGAAATTTTTAAATGGTCAAAAAGCGATTTTGACGCTGTTTTCGCCGATTCTGCCATATTTCGCACAGGCCTTCGACAATTGAAAAGAAATGCTTTACTGTCAAAAACACCATAAAGACATAGACTGTCTTGTTTTCGCCCTATTTTATAAAATTTTTCTGTTAAAACGATATTTTTTGTTGCATATCTCTGCCGAATATGTTATCAATGATGAAAAGTTTGTTTTTCTCGGAGTAGTTTTAGTATTAGTAAAAGTTTAGGGCTTATTATTTCATCTCTCGGTAGTATCCCCCATAAATTAAATTTTGAGAGATAAAGTTTTTTAGGAGTATTAAAGTGAGTACAGGAACAGTAAAGTGGTTTAACGCAAGCAAAGGATTCGGATTCATTACACCAGACGAGGGCGGCTCTGATTTGTTCGTCCATCATTCTGAAGTAAAAGTTTCCGGTTATGCATCTCTTGACGAAGGCCAGAAGGTTAAGTTTGAAGTTGGACAGGGCAAAAAAGGCCCCTGCGCTACAAACGTAACACCTGCCTAAGGTTTGTCCGTTTAAAAACCGAAAAGCCCTGTGTTAAAACGGGGCTTTTATTTTACATTTCCAGGACAATCAATAGATGGCTTATTAAGCCGCTCACAGTGGAAGTGTGTTCATCATTTATCAACTACTGACTGCTATATGTGGTTATACCTCGGCATAATGTCAGCCTGTTTTCTCGGCTTTTACGATGTTAGCAGAAAACACGCTTTAAAGCAAAACGCCACTCTACCAGTTCTGTTTCTGGCAACGGTATGCGGTGCGTTATTGGTTCTCCCTGTAATTTTACTGTCGCGATTCGCGCCGGATTATATGCACAGGGTCAGCCTGTTTATTCCCCACGCTGATTTTTCAATCCACCTGCACATACTCGCCAAGACTCTGCTTGTTGCCGCAGCCTGGGTGCTTAGCTATCTGGCTGTAAAAAATCTGCCGATTTCTATTGCCTCGCCTGTTGGCGCAACTGGGCCGGTCTGGACGCTCATCGGTGCGCTGATAATTTTTCACGAACACCTCAACGCTATGCAATACCTCGGTTTTGCAGTTATGGCGATTTCATATTACTGGTTTTCAGCCGTCGGAAAAAAGGAAGGTATAATTTTTTACAGCAACAAATGGATACTGTGTATTTTGCTTGCAGCCATACTGGGAGCCTCCTGCGGAATGTACGATAAATATCTGCTTCAGACCCTGCGATGCAATCCGCTCGTTTTGCAAGCGTGGTTTTCGATTTATATTGTGCCGGTGCTGGCAAGCGTAGTCTTGCTGTTCTGGCTGCCGAACAGAAAAAAACACACGCCTTTCGTCTGGCGATGGAGCATTCCTGTTATCGCTGTTCTTCTGATAGCCGCAGATATGCTGTATTTTCGCGCAATGAGTAATCCGCAGGCTCTTGTTTCGCTGCTTTCAACTATACGGGCAAGCTGCATTGCAATTTCATTTGTCGTGGGGGGGCTAATTTTCCGAGAACTTCGACTTTCGCTCAAGGCAATCGCCCTCGTCGGTATTATTGTCGGCATTTGCCTTATACTGCATTCAACTTAAAACTGCTATTTTTTGCGGCAGAGGAAAAATCTGTAAGATTTTGTTTCCATAAAATCCTTGCCTGTACGTTTGCCGTGGAGATATTTATCTTCAGCCTTTTGAAGTTTCTTGCGATACTTCCATTTAATCAGCTTCAATATAATCGGATGCCTGCTCTGCAGGAATCGGTCGCCGGCGCTGAACACCGGAATCATTACCTCTTTCGTCGCACGGTCTACAATATCCATATTCGGAGCCATCTCTGCGGTAAGGTCAATATCTTCAACTATTCTAAACGCCGAGGCATCCATAACAGTCATAAACTTATCGAGTTTATGCCCGCCCTTCAGGCCGTAAGCATCAGCAGCGCACTTTTTGAAGAAATCGCAGATAAGCATATATCCGCCGGGTTTTACAAGCGACCCTGCCATATCGAGTACGCAATCAAGGTCGATATACTGGAAACTTTCGCAGAACATCACCATATCGTATTTTTTATCGGTTTTAACTTCCTCGAATTTACATTTGAAAACTTCGCTGGTCTTGCCAAGCCTTTCTTCAACGAGTTTATTTTGATATTCGGTCGGACAAACGCAGTCAACCTTATAACCTAAGTCAACGAGCCTTTTGGAAAACGCACCCGCTCCGCAGCCGACATCAAGAATTGATTTTACTTCAGCGGGAATGTGCGAAAGGATAAATTTGCAGTATTCTTCCTGCGCGAGATGAAGGTTCAGAATTTCAGGCTCAAGCCCTTTTTTCCACAAACCGTAGTGCAGGTGGTCGAGCTTAAACAATCCTTTGCCGACCAAATGGCCGATTTCCAGCCCGATTTCACGTGATACCTGTTTTTTACTTTCCTTCAATTCAAATCCTTTCGCGCAAATTGTAAAAATCAGAGCCGCGACAGTAATGAAGCGGTCAGTTTGTTTAGCCGTTGCCGATACGGCAACGTATTTAGCCCCCAGATTTATTCTGGGGGTCATCAAAACTCTATCGCCGTAGGCGATTCCTCAATTGTTCATTGCTCGTATTTGATGGCCAATTTTTAGAGCCACCCTTAAAGCGCTATGCTAACAAATTAAGCGAAAACAGCAAGGAAATTAAAAAACAGCGTAAAAATAGCCTTCGCCGCCCTGTCGCGTCGACCTGTCTTGTCGTAGTTTTGTAGGGTGGGCTCTTCTTGTCCGCCATAGCTTTAGCGACGGCGGAAGCCCACGCTGTTTTTTTTAATTTCATCGGCGAAGCCGATTCCTTCTACTTTCTACTATCTATTGACTACTGGCTACTGGCTACTGATTGATGTGCAGTATTTTCGCGCCGTCAAAACCGTTGAATTTCGTCGATGAAGCTGTGCTGTATGCGCCGATGTTCACCGTGTAAAACATATCGCCGATTTGCAAATCAGCAGGCAGATTCTCCGAAAGCGAGATTTTGTCAAAGCTGTCGCAGGTCGGGCCAACCACGGCACAAACCTCTGTCCTGCCCTTCTTAAAGGCTGAAAAATTCGGCTGCCAGTGGTCATAGACAATGCCGGAGAACGTATGATAAACGCCGTCGTTGATGTGGTAGAAGATTTTGCCGTCGCGGCGGGCCTTGCCGATAATTTCGCTGACTAACGTCGCTGCCGTAGCAACCATAAACCTGCCCGGCTCAGCTATCAGCTCGACATCAGCGGGAAACAGCCGCTTGCACTCGGCAGCGATAATTTTCGCAAGGTTCACAAATTTCGGCGACTGCGCATCATATTTCGCTGGAAATCCGCCGCCAATATCGATGATTTTCAGGCCGAAGCCTTTTTGGCGTGCGTTGTTCAAAATTTCAGATGTTATATGCAGAGCGGCAGTGTAATTATCAAAATTGCCGCACTGACTGCCGACGTGAAAACTCAAGCCCTCAACCTCAAGGCCGGTATCGTACACCTGCTGAATAAGGTCGGCGGCATCGCCGGGCTCAGCGCCGAATTTGGAACTCATTTCGACCTGTGAGCCTATATCGGGGACTTTCAGACGCAAAACCAGACCCGCTGTCGGGCAATGCTGCTTGATTTTCTTTATCTCATCGGTATTATCAAACGTCATCAGGGGCTTGTACTTCTTAATCTTCGCCAGTGTGTCGGCGTCTTTTATCGTATTGGAAAAGATGATTTTGTCCCAGACGAAAAACTTCTTGTCCTTGTGGTCGAAGCTTTTTATCTGGTTGTAAATCTGCATAAACTCGTTATATGAGGCGACATCGAAGCTGGCGCCCTCGGCAAACAGCGTCTTTATGATTTCCTGATTGGAGTTGGCCTTGACGGCGTAATACGCCTGTACGTTTGGCAGATGCTTTTTAAACGTGCGATAATTGGCCCGTATTTTATCATGGTCGATAATAAACAGCGGCGTGCCGTGCTTTTCTGCTAATTTTATAAGTTCTTGCTTCATAAATCCCTTTTTTGTCTGTATTTAGTCACTGTTTGTTACAGTCTGCGTCAGTCTGTGTTAAAATAATAGATAATTCCCCCATAATCAAGATTTTATTTGTACACTGAATTGATTTGGAACAATTTTTTACCTATTGCTTGTGAGCTCTTAATATTTCTAAGTACCTCGAAGTCTGTGTTGCTGCTTCATGGAAAAAACCACCTTTACGTCTAAGATAATCTTGGAACCGCTGAAGTTTTAAGACCAACTCATCGAAATTTTCTTCCGCCTTAGCCACAGCTTTTGCAGGCGTATCACCATAAATTAGTTTCAAAGCTTCTTTAACTGGAAAATCAATTTCCCTAAAATGATATCGATTAAGCAGACGAATAGCTCCAAACAATGCTATCTCTTGTTCAGATTGTTCTGACATAGTTATGCCAATTCTATTCTGAAACAACTCAGCTAAACGAGGTTGAAGATACTCGATTGCATCATATGCTAAATTGGCGTCTCTACTCTGTAGTTTACCCGATCCATCATCACAAGGAAATGAGCTTTGGTAACATTCAAATATCAATTCCATTGCAGTAATACAAGAAGCATCCAGAAAAAGTTGATGTTGATAATATATAGCATGAAGTTGCCTATAAGCCTCATGCGGAACTGCACCGGTTAAACCCTCCTCATTTACATACTCTTTATCGATCCACATCTGGTTGACTTCCGCTATTTTTGCAAGAATGCCTGCGAAGGCATTACGCTGGTGATCAAAAAAAAGAGAAGTTTTAAGTTGTTGCAATTCGTTTTCATGTCTGATTGTTTGAATTTTGGCATTCAACTCTGCCTTATAAGTTTCGAGCTTCTGCGAGTATTCATGCTGGATTGATTGTTTGAGACGCTCGGAAATCCAACCACGTAAAAGCCATATTAAAATTGCACCTGTTGCACCGCCTGAAAGTATGCTCAGAAACGTGTCCATATTTTTCGCCCTTTGTCACACATCATAAAATTCATATCACATTTCCACTAATTTTATCCTACCATTATCCTATCTTTGCTTCTTCGATACTCGTCCTACCTCTTAATATTTCAACTAATTATGTCTTTTTCTGCTATTCTTTACAATGAAATATCATCTTTTGTTGGTTCAGCAGTAAGGGTTCTGTTTCTTTTAAAATTTATTAGGTTGGATTGCCTAAGGTAATCCCCATCTCCGCTAGCATTTCTTTTTCTTCCTCTTCTGCTGGCATAGGATATACAAAAGTATCTCTATCAATATCTGTGTGTAACTCTTGATAAAACATAGGATGAATAACGCAAATAGACTTGTTAGTCAGAAACAAAGTCCCTTTAACCTGATATTCAAATAAACCAGCTAGTAAAATCTTATTATCATTAGGAAAATTATGACGTTCACGCTTGATCCCAATAACACCACTCTCAAGGAATAATCGTTTAATATCTTCAGAACCAATACCTATTTGTCGGCGAAGTGAATGCAACTCTTTCATTTGTTGATCAAGCCGAGAATAATCAAACTCGCTTGGTGCATCGGTTAATCCACGCTTGACCAGTTCATCCAGTCTTGGACATATCATTCTATAGGTATCCAATGTTCCATTAACCAGCATATCTAAACGAGCATGTATACCATGCTTAACCATCTGAGAGCTAATATTTTCAATTCTTTCACCTAACTTTTCTGCAACTGTAAGTATGATGTTGAGTAATAATATTACTTGCCTAGGTTTTTTGTGCGTATGACGAATAATATACGCTATAGTATCAAACTCAATATTGGTAGTAGTACGAATTTTGGGAGATAGATGTTTATACAAATAGCCTCTGGCTTTATTATGGTCATCCATACTTTCCAAATCCGCAAGAGAAACATTCTTTCCCTCAATTAATTGCATATATCTTTTGCCAAGCAAGCTAACAAGATCGCGATATTGCCATAAAATAAAAAGGTTTTTGCCTTCAGTTTTTTCTTGATTCAGCGTAGAAAGTCGTGGATATATTTCTGTTGGAAATGCAACTTTTACAATAACACCATCATTATTTCTATAACCATAAACTTTTCGCGCAGCTTCCATTAAAGCAGTTATAACTGCTTGAACTATTTTATCTTTTAAGTCATATAATTCAATAGAATCTATCATTACCAAACATAACTTTTCTGAACTTTTTATAACACGAGCTAACGCTTGACAAGCTTCCGTATAAGCTGGACTAAAGAGACGTTTTGTGATTTTTAAAATAGCCGCACCAAATTTTGTTGATGAATAATCAACTGCATTCAATTCATCAATAACAACACCTAAAGCCATCGCAACAGGGCTCATCTCATGGTTGGACGAAATAACATGGGCGGAATCAGGGGCGCAAGCATTCAAATACTTTTTTATCGACAGAATATCATTTTTAATATCTATATCTTTTAAATTATGCTTAGCTTTAACCACTGAAGTCATCGCTCCTATCATAATTATCCAAAGCCATTTACTTGTAAGTTGGTATACTAATTCAGGTTCTGGAAGATTTGCATAAGGGCTCGATCGTATATGAGTTGCTAAATTATGATAAGCATTTTCTTCGCCAATGATATAAACATATGAATAATATTTACTATTCTTTGCATTAACCTCATGCTTAAGCATACGCATCATAGCTGTTTTGCCCGTTCCTCGACGACCAAAAAGAAAAATGGAGTTTGGCTGTATAAAGTTCTTATAACTACTGGTATGCAAAAACAAATTTGCTGCTTTATTTTCTTCATTCCATTCATCCTTGGCATCTTCTTCGCCAAGAAAAGTCTGGGGGGTGAGATATTCGAGAACAGGTCTTATTTCATGATCCAACCATTCTTTCGCCATTGCAAATCCTCATTAAATATTGTGAAAACTATTTTTGATTTTCCTCAGTTGCCATTCTTTGCCCTGTGAATTGTTTTTAGCTGCTTCATCAAGGCCTGATGCTTCGCAATAATTATACCCCCTCTTTTTCCAAACTCAACCAAAATATCCACATAAAAAAAGAGACTTGCACTATTAATGCAAGTCTCTCTTATTTACTTAACTGACTTATATCACGAAACTTAGAGCTTCTGCATCAGGCCTTTAAGCATTTCGACCTCTTTGTTATTTTCGAGGTACGACTCGATGAGTTTCTGGCGGAGTTCTTCGCCGCGGTCATATAATCTCTTTTGCTTTTTCGGCTTTGTCGTCGCCATCGCATAAGCAGTCATAATCGGGAAAGCAACCGTTACATCAAGATAGCTGGTTACTGTCTCGTCGAGCTGCTTCGGGTCGATTTTGCCCCAGCTTGCGGCCTCTGACGGCGGCGCGCCGGAAAGACCGCCTGTGTCAGGTCTGGCATCGGTAATGTTAATATCATAATCCTGACCGGCTTCGGGAATCATTAAGACTTCCTGAATCTGCGGCTCGGTCTGGAGCATAAAGTTCTTTGGACTGCCTCCGCCAATGAGGATTACGCCTGTCTTGCCTTTTTCGTATCTCTTGGCGTTCAATACAATCGCGGTTGAATCATTGACATCGATGCTCGGATTGATTTTGAGTTTGAATTTATCCTTCAGTCCCTTGGCTTCTGCGAGCAGTTCCAGGCCGGCAACATTCATACCAATCGTCGAATCTCCCGGCGATGATGTAAAGACAGGAATGCCGTTTCTATACGCGGCGGCCAAGATACTTACTTGGCCGGTGTTATTCTTTCTCTCGTATTCATCTAAAAGTTTGCCCAGCAGGTAATAACATTCGCGAGTGCCCATTTCCTTTTGGAATTCCGGACGGCAGAGCATTTTGCGGAGAATTCTGTCGGTCTCCATCAGAACATCTTCGTAATCGAACAGAATATCGTAAATTCGTGTAACGCCCTTATCGCGAAGGTCAGCATCGTCAACATTATGGCTGCCCCTGAACAACGGCAGATTTAACGCATAGTGCATATCGTGATACATATTTGCGCCGGTGGCGGAGAGCCAATCGACAAAGCCGTGATTCATCAGCGGAATAACCGTCGATGGCCCAAGCCCTGCGGGTGTTAAAGCTCCGGCCAGACTCAGGCCTATGGTTACATCTTCCTTTGAGTACCTGTCGCGGAGCAGATGACAGGCAGCGCGGAGTCTGCCGCCGTTGTAGGCGTCCATATTGTCAACCAGCGAGACGATGCTGGTGGCAGAATCGGTCGCCTTTGGCAGAATTCTCTTGCCGGCCAGGTATTTTGCCTTGCCCGGACATTGTTTTTTGTTGTGTTCCATCATTTTCCTTCCATAAATAACTTAAGGCGAGAAATAAAGGGGTCTGACCCCTTTATTTCACAAAATAACTTAATAAAACATTGGTCGGTGATTTTAGCAAAAAAAAATGGAAAATAAAGGGAATCTCTAATAGAATGTTATTTTTGTGTTTCTGCGGCAAAATTTTAAGGATATCCGTAAATCAGTCGGAGTTAAACTTGGCAAAGACATTAACTTATAAAATACTTGAAAAACATCTTATTGACGGCCAACTCGAAAAAGGCCAATCCATAGGCATAAAAATCGACCAGACCCTTACGCAGGATGCGACCGGCACAACGGCATTTCTGCTGTTTGAGTCAATGGGCATCGACAGCGTCAAAACCGAGGTATCGGTAAGCTATATCGACCACAATATGAGCCAATTCGGCTCGGAAAACCATAACGACCATTTATATCTACAAACCGCGGCGGCAAAATACGGAGCTTACCACTCCCGGCCGGGCAACGGAATCTGCCATCAGGTTCACCTTGAGCGATTCGGTCGTCCCGGCGCAAGTTTGCTCGGCAGCGATTCGCACACCCCCACCGGCGGCGGAATCGGGATGCTGGCCATCGGCGCAGGCGGCCTTGATGTCGCGGTGGCGATGGGTGGCGGAACTTTTTATATCACCTGCCCGAAAGTCATCGGCGTTAAACTTACCGGCAAATTGCAGGACTGGGTCGCGAGTAAAGACATCATTCTCAAACTGCTGAGCATCTTAACCACGAAGGGCAATGTCGGATGCGTAGTGGAATACTTCGGCGATGGCGTGAAGAACCTGACCGTACCGCAAAGGGCAACCGTAACCAATATGGGAGCAGAGCTTGGCGTAACAACAAGCGTTTTCCCATCCGATGAGCAGACGAAAAAATTCCTCACAGGCCAGAATAGAGCAAAAGACTATCAGCTTTTGGCCGCTGACCAAGGCTGTGAATATGACAGGGTTATCGAAATTGATTTATCGAAATTAGAGCCGATGGCGGCCTGTTCGCCTTCGCCGGACAATATCAAAACCATAAAATCGCTCGAAGGAACTGCCGTCAATCAGGTCGCGATTGGAAGCTGCACAAATTCCAGCTTCACCGATTTAATGTTAGTGGCGAAAGCCTTGAAAGGCAGAACTGTCCACCCCGCCGTTGAACTGGCAATCGCGCCGGGCAGCAAGCAAGTTATGAATATGCTCGCTCAAAATGGAGCGTTGGCTGATATTATCGCATCCGGTGCGAGAATTCTCGAATCCGGCTGCGGGCCTTGCATAGGGCAGGGATTTTCGCCCGCTGATGGTACGGTTTCGGTACGAACATTCAACAGGAATTTCGCTGGCAGAACCGGCACGAAAAATGACACGGTATTTTTGACCAGTCCGGAAGTTGCGGTAATTGCGGCGATTGAAGGCAAAATCACGGACCCGCGCAAGGCAGGAATCGAATATCCAAAGATTGATGTGCCTGCTGATTTTATGGTTGACGATAATATGATTGAAAAGCCGATGAGCGAAAAGGAACGTGAAAGCGTAAAAGTTCTTCGCGGCGAGACTATCGTTGTTCCCGAAGCGGCAAAAAAACTGCCCGACAATCTTAGCGGCAAAATCCTGCTCAAATGCGGCGACAAAATTACAACCGACCACATTATGCCTGCGGGTGGATTTCTGAAGTACCGCTCGAATGTGCCTGTCTATTCGAAATATGTGTTTAATTGCTTCAATGAAGGCGCCGGCGAAACTTTCGCACAGCGGGCTTTGAAATTAAAAGAAGCCGGCACAGCGGGAATCGTCGTCGCAGGCGAAAGCTACGGTCAGGGTTCGAGCCGGGAACACGCCGCGCTTTGCCCGATGTATCTTGGCGTAAAAATGATTATCGCAAAGAGTATTGAGCGAATTCATAAGGCCAATCTGATAAACTTCTGCCTGCTGCCGGCGGAATTTGAAAACGCGGGCGATTATGACAAAATCAACACAGGCGATGCGCTGGAAGTTAAAAATATCAACACAGCGATAAAATCCGCAGACAGTGTCATTGTAAAAAATATAACCAGCGGATTTGAATTTAAGTGCAAATTAAATCTTTCACCCCGCGATAGAGCAATCCTTTTGGCTGGCGGATTGCTGAACTACACAAAATAATCGCAGGAACATAATTCATCAAAAGGCTCAAATATGATTTCAACACAAGATGGGGCAAAAAAATTAGACCAGTATTTCGGTTTAACATATATAGTCCTGCTCCTGAACGCATCATTATATCTCAAGTATGTTAATTTTACCGGATTTTGGGTATATCCATTCGCCGCGGCTGTTTATTTCACCTATTGTTTTGTCTATATGCTGCCTTTTATCATAATACTTCAACTCTTCCGTCAGCTTGTCTGCCTGTCATTTATGCAGTCGTTCCTGCAAAAGCTTCGCCTGAAACCGATGTGGCTGATATATATTTTGGCGGTGCCGAGCCTGACAATACTCCAGGTTTTTATTTTCACCGACCGGTTTATTTTCAATATGTACGATTTCCACATTAACGGTTTTGTCTGGAATTTAGTTACCACTCCGGGCGGAATCGAATCTATGGGCGGAGACCCGGCAACCACACTTAGTTTCATATTGATTATCGCAGGCTTTCTGACAGTCCAGTGCATACTGCTGATACTGATGCTGAATGTCAGAAGATTCGAGAGCTTTTCGCAAAGATTTTTTTCAAAACGCCACGTCAATATCGCCATTATCATTTTTATTCTGCTCGGCCTGTTTCAGGCGGGAGCTTATGGCATAAGTTATGCCCGCAGTTACGACCCGATTCTTGCTTCCAGCGAAGCCTTCCCATTATACATACCTGTTACCTTCACCAAATTAGCCAAATCACTCGGTATGGATGTAAAGCGTCAGCCGCAAAAAATAGAAGCAAAAAATAAGTCGCTCGGCATCAATTATCCACTTAGTCCAATTACTCGCGCACCAGGCAGTAAAAATTACAATATCGTCTGGCTCGTAGCTGAGTCGCTTCGCACTGATATGATAGACGCAAATATTATGCCTCAGACATGGGCGTTTTCGCAAAAATCAATTTCTTTCAAGAACCATTACAGCGGCGGCAATGGAACGCGAATGGCAATGTTTGCGATGTTCTACGGCCTATACGGCAACTACTGGTTCAGCTTCCTGAACGAAACCAGAGGGCCGGTACTCATCGACCTGCTGCTCGAAAACAACTACCAGATGGACATGTTCAGCAGCGCTAAATTTTCTTATCCTGAATTCGATAAGACGATATTTGCTCGCCTGCCCAAAAACGAACTTCACGACGATTCCGAAGTTACCGGCGGCGAAGGCTGGCAGAAAGACCGCGAAAACGTAGCCAAACTGCTCGATTTCCTAAAAAACAGAGACCCCAACAGACCGTTTATGACATTTATGTTTTTCGAATCGCCCCACGCTCGATATTATTTCCCGCCTGAGAATGTTATTCGCCCCGATTACCTCAAAGAGTTTAACTATGCAACTGTCAACTTAAATCGCGACAGTCAGCTCATCAAAAACCGCTATATCAATTCCTGCAATCATCTTGACAGCCAGTTCGCCGTTATATTAGACTATCTTAAACAATCAAATCTGCTGGATAATACGATTGTCATAATCGCCGGCGACCACGGCGAGGAATTTATGGAAAAAGGCCGATGGGGACACAATTCAGCTTTTAATGATGAGCAGGTCTGCCCGCCGCTGGTGCTTTGGGTGCCGGGCGAAAAGCCGCGCACTGAAACCCGGCTTTCCAGCCAGCTTGATATTCCCGCCACCGTAATGTCCCTGCTTGGCGTAACTAATCCGCCCGGCGATTATTCCCTCGGTTTTAACCTGCTCGGAAGCGACTACCGTAAATTTACAGTTATCAGCGGCTGGAATACGCTGGCTTATGCGGATGATGACTACAAAGCCGTGTTTCCAACCGGCCTTTCAGGCTTGAGCAAGCAGAAAGTAACCACAAAAAAAGACGTAGAGGTTGCGGATAATTCCGATTTTTACAAAAAAAAGCAGGAAAATATCATTCAAATTATGAAGGAACTTGCCCATTTTCAAAAATAGGAGTATTATATTTACAGTCGTTTTTCAGGCTGTTGCAATTTTAGGATAAACCAGTAATGAAGAAAATGTTATCGGCAGTTTTGATTTTAATTTTTTCGCTTGCCGCTGTGTCAAGTCAGGCATCGCTTCGAAAGCCGATTCCGCTCCGTGATGGTCTCGTCATCGACGGCATTGACGGCAGGGTCGTGTCTAACGACGGCAACAACTGGTCCTTCCGCCCATTTGAGGAAGTATCCGACGGCAGAGGAATTCTCCAGGCCAATGCGTCCGCCGAGATTCTGCCTTCCAGTACACTCGATAAGCTGGCATCTATCGCAAACTCTGAAAATAAAAATTTCCGAATCTGGGGCAAATTCACAACATACCAGAATACAAATTACGTCTATCTGACATCTTATCTGCCAGTAAAAGATGTCAACATTCCGTCGCAAACCGAACAAGCGTCTGTTGATCCAAACGAAGAGCAGATTATACCAGACGATGTACTGGCACTGCTCACGCCAAAACGAACAATAAATCTGGCAGAACTAAAAAGACCGCTCTCGACAGAGTCTGACGGCGTAATTGTTGACAGGACAGGCTTTTTGCGGAAAACCAAAACCGGCTTTTATTTTGATTTTGACGCGATGGGCAGGAATATCGACACGTTGTCGCTGCCGCTGCTGAATTGCGAAACCCTCGAACTTATCGCAGCGCAGCAAAAGGCCTCGGCTGAACCGCTGCGTTTTAAAATCGCAACAATCGCGACAGGCTATAAAGGTAAAAATTATCTTATGCTCCAGCGTGCATCAGTGTCGTACAGTTTTGGGAATTTCGCGAAATAATTGATTTATGAAAAATTTACAGAATATAGCTATATCGCATACGGACAAAAATTTTTACGCAAAGCTTTCATCGCTGCGCAAAAACATCAGCGATACGGCGGCTTTCGACCAGACAAGTGCCAATGGTAAAAAAGTAGCACAAATCATAACAGATGTCAAAAAACAAGGCGACAAAGCCGTTAGCAAATACACGCTGGCCTTCGACAAAACCAAACTAACCCCTTCGCAATTTAAATTAACTCTGCAGGAACTCAAAACCGCTCACAAAAATATCGACAAAAAACTGCTGACCTCAATTCGCAAAGCAATAGCAAACGTCAGAAAATATCAGCGGAAAATATTCATCGGCAATAATAAAACTTTCGGCAGCACAGGCATAAAATACACTCCGATAGAAAGAGTCGGCCTGTGTATCCCCGGCGCATCAGCCCCTCTGCCATCGACAGTAATTATGACTGCCGTCCCGGCTTTGGTTGCGGGCGTTAAGGAAATATCCGTTATTTCCCCGCCGCGGTGCAAAGGCAGTATCCATCCGACAATTCTGGCGACCTGCTATGAACTTGGAATAACCGAAGTCTATCGCATCGGCGGCGTGCAGGCTGTTGCCGCTTTAGCTCTCGGAACAAAAACAATCAAACCTGTCGATATGATTGCAGGCCCCGGCAATTCGTGGGTTTCGACCGCAAAAAAAATGCTTTTCGGTCAGGTAAAAATTGATTCTATCGCAGGACCAAGCGAAGTTTTAATAGTCGCCGATAAAACCGCAAACCAGGCCTATATCGCCGCTGATATGCTCAGTCAGGCGGAACACGCTCCATCAGGCGGAGCTGTGCTTTTCACAGATTCAAAAACGCTGGCGAATAACGTGATTTTAAAACTAAATGAGCAGCTCGAATTCCTGCCAAGAAAAACGCAGACTTTGGAAATCTTAAAAAAGTTCAGCCTTGTTGCCGTTTTTAAATCAATCGCCGATTGCGTTCACTGGGCAAATAAATTAGCTGCTGAGCATCTCGAAATCCACTGCGGCAAAAACAGCCGGAAAATCGCAGACAAAATTAAAAACGCAGGCGCTATTTTCATCGGCGACTGCTCACCTGTGGCAACAGGCGATTATTTCGCAGGGCCCAGCCATACTTTACCAACGGGTGGATGTGCAAAATTCGCCAGCGCGTTAACAAGCAATGATTTTATTAAATCCTCCAGTATAATTGAGTATAACAGGCAAACGCTGAAAAAAAGTAAAGACGATATTATCCGCCTTGCCGATGCCGAAGGCCTCGACGCGCACTCGAACAGCGTAAAAATAAGATTCAAAACTGATAAGAATAAAGGATAACTGACTTATGTGTTTGGCGGTACCCGCAAAAATAATTGAACTAACCGGCAGCAGCGCCATTGCTGATTGCATCGGAAATCGCATACAAGCCAATGTCTCGCTTGTGCCGGATGTCAAACTCGGCGACTACATACTCATACACGCAGGCTTTGCCATAACCACTCTCGACGAGGACGAAGCAAAAAAAACATGGAAGCTGTTCGAAGACCTCGACAATTTCAATAAAACTAATAATAAGGTTTCTGGATAATGCCAAGCGGCATTGTTTCGCCGCGTTTAGCGACTTGTGTTTTTTTAAGCGGCTTCGCTTACCCGCGGATAAAACAAAAATTATTAAATTATATTATAACAGGTTTGCAAGAAAATGTTGGATAGAATAGATAGAGCGTATAAGGAAATAGCCAGAGCCTCGCAGGTTCTTGGCAGAACAATAAATATAATGGAAGTTTGCGGCACGCATACGGTTAGTATTTTTCGCGCAGGCCTTCGCGATGCTCTCCCAGATTGCCTCAAGCTTCTCAGCGGCCCGGGCTGCCCTGTCTGTATCACCGACCAGGGCTACATTGACGCAGTCTTAAAATTTGCCGACAGAGACGACATCATAATCGCAACTTATGGCGATATGATTCGAGTGCCCGGCCGAAACGGCTCACTTGAGCAAAAGGCTGACAGAGGCAACATCAAAATCATACTCAGCGCACAGGACGCTTTGAATCTGGCAAAAAATCATCCCGATAAAAAAGTTCTGTTCGTCGCCGTCGGTTTTGAAACCACTGCAGGCGCAACAGCGGTCATCGCGAATGAGGCAATGAAAGAAGGCATCAAAAATCTTTTCATTTTCAGCAATCATAAATTGGTAATCCCCGCGATGGAAGCGCTGCTGGGCGAAAAAAATCATCGTATTGATGCTTTTCTATGTCCCGGCCATGTCAGCGTTATAATCGGTGAAAATGCCTATTTGCCGATAGTAGAAAAATTCAAAAGACCCTGCGTTGTCGCAGGTTTTGAGCCGATGCAGATTATTGTCGCAATTGCGGATATTTGCGAGCAGTTAGCCGATGGCAAACCGGAAATAGGCTCGGTTTATCAGGCCGCCGTTACGCCGCAGGGAAACAAAACCGCACAAAAAATAATAAACGAAAGTTTTGACATCGTTGATGGTTACTGGCGAGGACTGGGCAAAATCAACAAAAGCACGCTTAAACTAAAAGAAAAATTCAGCTCCATTGATGCCGAAAAACAGCTCGGCATTGAGTTCATTCCCGAAGAAGACCTCACCGGCTGCAGATGCGGCGAGGTTCTTTGCGGACTGATTGACCCCTGCGATTGCGGCTTATTTGCCAATAGCTGCACGCCGGATTCACCAGTCGGCCCCTGTATGGTAAGCAGCGAAGGAGCCTGTGCTGCCTGGCATAAATACGCACGCAAAAAAAGGCGGAAGCAATGACCGTCGGCAAAAAAATACTGCTCGCGCACGGCGGAGGAGGAAGACTCACCAACGAATTTATAAATGAAATTATCCTGCCGGCATTCGATAACAAAACTCTTTCTGGCCTCACAGATTCTGCCGAAATAAAATTGGATAGCCAAAACATCTGCTTCACCACCGATAGCTACGTCATTAAGCCTCTATTCTTTAATGGCGGAGACATCGGCAAATTGGCCATTTGCGGCACTTTAAACGACCTTGCTGTCAGCGGCGCAAGACCAGTCGCTATAAGTCTTGCTCTGATAATCGAAGAAGGATTAGAAATAGAAATCCTGCGAAAAATCTTAAACAGCGCGGCGCAAACCGCAAAACAGCAAAACGTTTCAATCGTTTGCGGCGATACAAAAGTCGTCGAAGCAGGCAGCGTCGATAAAATTTTCATCAACACCTCCGGCATAGGCACAAAACTGCCACGGGCGAAACTGGGCTTTGATGAAATTAAAACCGGCGATTTTATTATCGTTTCCGGCACAATCGGCGACCACGGAATGACCATTATGTCGCAGAGAGAGGGCATAAAATTTGAATCCTCGCTCAAAAGCGACTGCGCATCAGTGAGCGAACTTTGCGTAAAACTAATCGAAACGCTCGGCGAAAATATAAAATTTATGCGCGACCCGACCCGCGGCGGACTGGCTGCCACGCTAAACGAAATCGCCGACAAAACCGATTGCTCCATCGAAATTTACGAAGAAAAAATACCAGTCAATCTGACCGTCAAAGCCGCCGCTGAAATGCTCGGCTTCGATATTCTGGAAATCGCAAACGAAGGAAAATTCATCGCGATAGTCTCGGCGGACAAAGCGGAGCAATGCATCAAACTCTGCCAAACATCGCCAATCGGCAAAGATGCCGCTATCATCGGTCAAATCGCCGAGAAAGACCAGCCGCTGGTCGAACTCATAACCGCCATCGAAGGCAGGCGTATCGTTCAAATGCCTTATGGCAGAGAATTACCGAGGATTTGCTGATGCACGAAGCTGCCGTTGCCGAAAACCTGCTCCAATCAATCATTGCCGCCTCAGCGGAACATAGCGACAAAAAAATTGTTCGTATCGTAATGAGCTGCGGCCAGATAAACGCAATTAATGATGAAGCGATGAAATTCGCCTTTGAAGCGGTTGCCGAAGATACTATTTGCCAAGGCGCAATTCTTGAGATAAAACATATTCCGTTAAAAAGCCAGTGCAGAAGATGCAAACTTGAATTCGACTTCGATTTTTACAGCCCGCACTGCTCGGACTGCGGCAGTACCGACATAGCTATCGGCGCCGATGCCCCCCTGCTGCTGGAAGAAATAGAATTCGAAGAAGGCGATTGAAAATGAAAATTAAAGTGAACAAAAAAATATTGGCTAAGAACGAAGACTTCGCTGTCGCTAACAGAAAATTTTTCAAAAAGCAGGGACTTTTCTGCATCAATATGATTTCCTCGCCCGGCAGCGGTAAAACAACGATACTCACCGAAACAATCAAAATGCTCAAAAACAAAATCCGCATCGGCGTAATTGAAGGCGACCTGCAAACCGAACTCGATGCTGAGCGTATCCGCAAAACCGGCGCACAGGCGTTTCAGATTGAAACACAGGGCGCTTGTCATTTGAACGCAGACCAGATTACAAACGCTCTGGGCAAACTCGACCTCGAAAAACTCGACATTATCATCATAGAAAACGTCGGCAATCTCGTTTGCCCATCGGATTTCGACCTCGGCGAGGAAAAAAGGGTTTTCGTACTATCCACTGCCGAGGGCGACGACAAATGCGCCAAATACCCCCAGTCCTTCGCCAAGGCTGATATCCTGCTGCTCAACAAAATCGACCTTACGAAATATCTCGACTTCAATATCGCAAGGGTTAAAAAAGATGCGATGAAACTAAATAAAAATTTGAAAATTTTTGAAATTTCTGCTAAAACTCTCGAAGGAATGGATAGCTGGCTCAATTGGCTGCTCAAATCAGCAAAAAAGAAATAACCGCCGAGGCTGTCATTCCCGCGCAGGCGGGAATCTAGTTTTTTATGTGTTATCTGCCTGCCATGAGCGACTCGTAGTGGGCTTGCCTGTCCTGAGTGCAATCGAAGGAGTCGAGCTAAGTCGAACGGGTAACTAAAAATAAAAGGACAAAAATATGGATTCTTTTAATTATAAAAACGGTAAATTATTCGCTGAGAACGTCGATGTTGAAAAAATCGCCGCTTCTGTCGGCACACCCGTCTATATTTACAGCAAGGCGACAATACTCGACCACTTCAACAAAATCAAAAAAGCATATTCAGCGATTGATACGACAATATGCTATTCAATCAAGGCCTGCGGCAACATAAACATCTTAAAAATCCTCGCCGACGCGGGCAGCGGCTTTGACATCGTAAGCGGCGGAGAACTGTTCCGCGCCCAACAGGCCGGCGGTGACACAAAAAAAATCGTCTACGCTGGTGTTGGCAAAACCGATGAAGAAATAATCGCAGCCCTCAAGGCCGGTGTCGGCTATTTCAATATCGAATCCGAAGCCGAACTGGAAAATATCATCGCTCTTGCCAAACAGGCTGGTCTAAAAACAAAGGCCGCTCTTCGCGTCAATCCCGATGTTGACTATAAAACTCATACCTATATAACAACCGGAAAAAAGGAAACGAAATTCGGCGTTGATATCGAACACGCACAGAAAATCTTCGAGCAGTTCGGCAAAAATGGAGTTGTTGACCTCTGTGCAATTCACGTCCACCTCGGCAGCGGCGGAAAAACAATCGACCCGTATTGCGAAGCTGTTAAAAAAGTTCTGCCGCTGATAGACGCACTCCGCGGCAAAGGTTTTAAAATCGAAGCAATAGACCTTGGCGGCGGTTTCGGTGCAGACTACCAAAGCGATTATGCACCCACCGCAGCAGACTATGCCGGCGGCATTATCCCGCTGCTGAAAGATAAAAAATTAAAACTCATTCTCGAACCGGGCAAAAGCATTATCGCAAACGCGGGCATTCTGCTTACAAAAGTCTTATATCTCAAACAGGGTGGAAACAAGAAATTCGTTATTGTTGATGCGGGTATGAACGACCTTATCCGTCCCTGCCTTTACGATGCGTTTCATTTTATCTGGCCTGCAAAAGTCGAAAAGAGATTTGAACAACTAAAACGCACTGACCAGATTGACATTAAGGGACTTGAGTTTGTTGACATCGTCGGGCCCATCTGCGAAGGTGCAGATTTCTTCGCCAAAGACCGCGCGATTCCGCCGGTTAAGCGTGGTGATTTAATCAGCATTTTCACCGCTGGTGCTTACGGCTATACAATGTCGAGCAATTACAATGCAAGACCGATGCTGCCTGAAGTTTTGGTTGATGGCAAAGATTTTAAAATTATCCGCAAACGCCAGACCTACGAAGATATGATTGCACCGGAAAAAATTTAAACTCTTACCGTTTCTGTTGGGCTTATGAGTTTATATTTCACGCCTCGCCATTTGATTGTTCGAGTGAATGCCGAGCTGATAATGCAGGCAAGCAGAACAATCGACCAAATCGGCCCGCCAACAATATCCGCCATCGCGGCAATTTTCATTTTTTCCGCATCTTCGGGCAAAAGTTTAAAAATCACACTCTGACGCATAACAGCCCTTGTAATTTGCGAAACAAAAAAGACCGCTGCTGCCGCCACGAATAATTCCCATCTTCCTGTGCCTTTAAAATATACCGCCGCCGCAATCGCAGCAAATCCCCACAATCCAAAAATCGAAAACACCGCGCTGAACAACCCGAACACCCATGTGCCGGGCATTGTGATGCGTGTAATGATAAATTGCCGCCTGACAAATTCAAACAGCCCCTTCCAATTCGTCTGTTCATAAGATGCCGACAAACAGACCGGCACAAACGCCACAATCAGCCCCGCCTTTTTAACCGCTCTGCTGATTGTCAAATCATCACTCGCCGCCGTTCTCCAAATTTTGTCGATGCCGAGCTTTTTAAAAACATCAACCCTCACCGCCATCGCTCCGCCCCAGGCTTTATTAAATATCGTAGGCCCCAAAAGCTGCGCAACTTTGGCATTCATCGACGCAAGTGCAAGCGTCGCGAGATTATTTTTAACAGGCACATACCAGCGATACCCGCTTGAAACGCCATATTTATCTTTTCGCAGAGGATAAAGAATATGACTGAGCCAGTTATTTTTCACGCACGCATCGGAATCCGCAAAGGCCAGAACCTCAACGCCATTGCTGATATTCGCAAAAGCATAAAGCAGATTGTGCAGCTTCTGACTGCCCTGTGCCGCGACACCCGCCACAAGAATCCTAACATCAAACGCCTTTGTCTTCCCGGCAAATTTTTTCTTAATCTCCGCCAGTCGATTATATGCAGCATCTTCGGCATTTTCGACGACAAATATCAACTCATAACCATTATAATCAATTTCGTAAAATGAGCTGATATTTTTTTCAAACTCAGTATCAATGCCCTTGCAGGGCACAATCATCGCGGTTTTAGGGCGATATGAAACACGGTCTCTTTCCGCCTTATTCAGAAAATATTTGCAGTTACTCCTGACCTGAACCAAAAACAGGATTTGCATAACGATACATATAATTGCTGTGATATATAAAAATGTCATATCAATTGACACTCGCAATCGCTACAAGACTATCGGTCAGCGTCTTAATATCATATTTTTCAGCTAAATCTATCCGCAGCAAATATCCATGATTATGCTGCGAATCGATAATAATCAGTTTTTCATTATCGCTCATCCACCCGCTTTCCTGAACCTGATGACCAAGTACAAAAAAATCAACGCCGAGCTTTTCAGCGAACAGCCTTATCGTCTCTTTGCTCTGCCGTCTTCCCCAGGTCAGCAGATATGCTGAGTTAGGCCTTACAACATCGATTACCTTCAACTGCCTGTCGAAAATCGTAAAATCAAATTTCTCAATCATTCTATCCGAAGGCAGCGAATGCGAAATCCATATTCCGTTTGCGCATTTAACCGCCAGAGGCTGAGAAAACAGAAATCTCTCTATCGCGCTTTCAACTTCCTTTGTCTTATTGCCGAATCGCCTTCGCATCGCAGAACGCATCGCAGCATTCATTTCCTTGCCGTTTTTCATCACTTCACTATTGGTAATAAACGCAGTGTCGTGGTTGGCAAGAATAAAATGCACTCTGTCCGGAAACTCCAGCTTGAGCCTTACAGCGTCAATAAGCAAATCGAATGAAAGACAACCGCCCTGCTCATCTTCAGGCCCGCCGTGAATAATCTCCTGAAGAACAAGATGCCTGTCCGGATTTTTTTCAAGATTTGCGTAAGAAACCACACGCTCAAAATTCCGGCGATGTCCGTGAATATCGCCCGACACCATAACCTCTCCTTTGTTCGGCAAAAGAACGAGATTATGCTGCCTGCAATTATCCGCCTCATTAGCCTTTATGCCGGCAAGCAGAATATCTATAAATTCCGCTGACATTATTGACCGCCTATTTTTTTCGCGAATATACTGTGAATCAACAGGTCGAGCCTCGAAACAAGTTCCGACATCGATTTAGGCCTTCTCTCAGGCTCTTCTCTGACACAGTCAACGATAAGATTTGACACACCGAGTGGAATTTTGCGATGAACCTCGTGCGGAGCGGGAAAATCTCGATTACCAAGCAGCGCCGACAAATCATTATTCTGTGGTATCAGCGTCGGAACATTTTTGCCCGTAACCGCCCAATACATCGTCGCGCCCAAATTGAAAATATCCGTCCGCTGGTCGAGGTGTTTTCTCTTAACCTGCTCCGGCGCGATATAATCGGGCGTACCCTGAATACGCGGCTTGACCGTCCCGATTTTGCACCCCTGACCAAGGTCGATAATTTTTATCGACCCACTGTCGTTTATCAGAATATTGTTGGGTTTAATATCGCAATGAATATACCCGAACTGATGCATAGCGCCAAGGCCGGTAGCAACCATACGAAACACCAGCAGAACATCGCCTAAGCTCAGAGTCTTGGTTTTTTCGAGAGTTTCACCTTCAAACATCTCCATAGAAAGCAATAACTCTTTTACCTTCAACATCTTACGCAATTTTATCAGCTTGAAGCACTTCCTCAGATAGGGATGGTCAACCGCCTTTGAAACCTCATATTCAGTGGTGATTTGCTCAAAAATACGCTCATCTTCAGGCTTTTCATAAACCGAGCGTTTGAGCGCAACCGTTTGGCCGCTGCTCTCATCAAGTGCAAGAAAAATTGTGCTTCGGGCGCCTGTGCCGAGCTTCTTTATTATCGTAAAACCGTCTAATTCAAGCCTGTCTATTGCCATTTGTCAGAATTATACCTATTTAAACTTTTTTTTAAACATTTATAACAGCAGAGATGATTAAAGATATTTTCATACTACAAAGCGAAATATGATACCCTAAATCCGCACTTATGTCCAGTTTTTAGCATTTTTTTCATCCGATTGACGCAGTTATGCTTGACAAATCCATAAAAATATAGAGAATGTCTTTCCTTTATGGCTATTCCCCGATAGCTCAATCGGTAGAGCGAGCGGCTGTTAACCGCTAGGTCGTAGGTTCGAATCCTACTCGGGGAGTTTTGGGGGTGGCATTGTTTTTTGGGCGTGTTTAGTAATGAAAAAACAAATCATATTTTTTACCCTGTCATTTATGATTGCGGGCTGTGCTGCGCCGAAAAGACTGCCGCGTGAAAAAATCGTCGCCGCCGCAAAAATCAGCCGCGCTATCGCAGGCAAATCCATCCAGAATCAAAAAATAGAATACCTTAAAATCGGCACAGGAAAAAATACCATATTCTATTTATCAACCATTCATGGCGACGAAAGTCAGGGTACGCCAATCGCCCTTAAACTCGCTGAACACCTGCAAAACAACCCGCAGCTTCTCGCAAATAAAAAAGTAATAATCCTGCCGACGGCTAATCCCGACGGCGTAATTCTCAAACAAAGATTCAATGCTCACGGCATCGACCTTAACCGAAACTTCCCCGCAAAAAATCGTGAAAATAACGAAAAGTATGGATTTAAAGCATTGTCTGAACCAGAATCGAAAATCATCTATAAAATCATCAAAAAATATAAACCGCAGATAATCGTAAGCCTCCATCAGCCGGCTCCAAATAAGCCAGGCTGGATTGACTACGATGGCGATGCAAAAGAACTCGCTGAAAAAATGTCTTCTGCCTGCGATATGCCGGTTCAAAAATACGGTTCAATGCCCGGCTCGCTCGGCTCCTACGCCAGCCAAAAACTCAACACGCCAATTATAACCTTTGAACATCCGCGCCGGGAGCAAACAGATGCCAACAGCCTCTGGCAAAAATACGGCAGTGCCTTACTAACAGCCTTGTCATTGCAATAACCACATTGTCCGCCTAAATGTCTTGACGGCATCGCACCTTGGCAATATCATAATAGCCGATAATTTAATTATAGGTGAGGTCTTATGAAAAATCGCAGTACTTATATGCCATACATTGTTTTAGCCGTTGCAATCCTGATGTTTTCTCCTATCGACTGCCTGGCAAAACAGAAAAAATCAAAAAAGAACGCCGCCCCGGCCAAAGTCGAGCAGCCTCTGCAACTCGATAGAACCGTCGGCGACATCACCGAGGTTATGGCTTTCAATCCTATCCCTGTCAAGGGCATAGGTCTCGTCGTCGGACTGGCAAACACCGGCTCCGCAGAATGCCCGCCAGATATCAGGGCTTATCTCCGGCAGTACATCACAAGCCGCGTCGGAGATAGAAAACTCGTTAATCCTGACAAAATGATAGACAGCTTAGACACCGCTGTTGTGCTGGTCGAAGGCTTCGTTCCAGCCGGTGCGACAAAGCAGCAGGCTTTCGACATCAGAGTCGAAACCCTGTCAAACACACAAACCACCAGCCTCAAAGGCGGCAGACTTTACACCACTGAGTTAAAATACGTCGGCCAAGTCGAAGATGTCATCAGCGCATCAAAAACTCTCGCTTATGCCGCAGGCAACATTTACATCGACAACATTTCAGAGCAAAAACCGGACCCGCGAGGAGGATTCATTCTCGGCGGCGGAAAAACTGTTCAGGACACTCAAATTCTGCTGTCAATTTTGAAACCGGATTTCCGCACTGCAGCCATAATCAGAAGCCGAATTAACGAAAGATTCGGCAAAAACGTCGCACAGGCGCCCTCGGAAAGCATCATAGCACTGTCGCCGCCGGAAAAATTCTATAACAACAAAACCGCCTTTCTGAAACTTATAAAAGCGCTCTACATCGGTTCAAATCCCGCCGCAGAGAATGCCTATATAACTTCGCTCGTCGAAAAACTGAAAACAGAATCCGAAAAAACAAAATATGAAACAGGCCTTGAAGCTATCGGAAAATCCGCAATCCCTGAAATTTTTCCGCTTATAGACAGCAATGATTTGCAGACAAGATTCTTCGCGGCAAGATGCCTGTTGAACATCGGCGATTACAGCGGATTAAAAAGCCTCCGGGATTTCGCACAGGATTCTTCCTCTCGGTTTCGGATTGATGCCATAAACGCAATCGGTTGCGCCGCCGCCAAACAGGATGTAATCACGCTTATGAACAGATTGGTTGTAGATGCAAATCTCGACGTTAGATATGCCGCGTATAAATATCTGAAACGATACAACGATAATTCAATTATTCAAACCCTGGTAGGCGGAAATTTTTATATCGACCAGGCCATCCAGCTTTCGCCGAAAACAGTATGGGTTTCGAGAAAGGACGAACCGAGAATCGTTATATTCGGTGCTCCGTTAGATTGCCGTAAGGACATTTTTATTGAGTCGGACGACGGCCAAATCATCATTAACGCCCTGCCCGATGAGAACAAAATATCCATAATGCGAAAACATCCTGTCACAGGCGAACTAATGGGACCGTTGAAAACAAGTTTCAGACTGGCTGATGTCGTCAGAGCGCTCGGCGATGAGCCTGCGCCTGAAGATGAAAAAGTCCGTGTCGGTCTGGGAGTTTCTTATACAGAAATAGTGGAGCTGTTAAAGAAGATGTGTAACAATGGCGCTGTTGATGCCGTTTTCGCCGCTTCAAATCCGCCAACCGCAAAACCATAAAAAACTCCGTGAAATAGCGCAGGATGCAATCAGAGCCCAAGCGATAGCGCAGGGTGTTTCGTAGGGGCAGACCTATGTGTCTGCCCACTGTCATTCCTCGAAGACCCCTTTGGGAGCGCAGGCGGGAATCCATTGTATTTAGCCGCCGGCCTGTCCCGCCATAGCGATAATGTGCGATGGGATGATGGAGCGGTCATTTTGTCAGTTAGCCCCCAGCTTTATGCTGGGGGTTCGTCATTGTGAGGAGTCCCGCTTCGGGACAACGTGGCAATCACATCTCAAGAATCTTTGGCTTATAACCGATTATACCGTCAACCTTCCACTGACCATCCTGCCGAACAAAATCAATCTTCCACTGCGAATTATCAATAGCGGCAGCCAACACAACTTTACCATTATCCATATAAGCGCTCATCGGCTTGAGTTTTAAAAAGTCTTTCTTCTCCCAAAGAAACGCGGAATCCAACGGATGTTTCGGCTTCATCTGAAGTTTAAACTCATCCAGACCCTTAATATGATATTCCATTTTTTGACAATCGCTGCTGAATAAATTCCACGCCTTTTCATAATCGCCGCTGCTGATATAACCCTGAATCTCAGCAAAAACCTTTGTTACCGCATCAAAATCTTCTTTCGATGCAGTTACTGCCCGCTCATTATCCGCAGAATAAACTTTTAAATCGTTTATAAAATACTGCTTTTTCGCGAATGGTTTTATGTCCTTATTTTCATCATGTATCAATGATTTCACATTGTAAAAATACAGCCTCGTATAAGTATTATCCGTAATAGGCCCCTGAATCTTATAAACATATCTTATTCTTTTAATCTGCCCCGCATCAAATCTGTCGTAAAAATTTGTCCCCCAGCCGACACCGTCTTTCCCATAATCAACTGAACGGGAATAAACATTTACGCTGATAAACCGCTCCTTGTCCGATTTATTCTGCATCGTTAGCCACAGAATATTCTTCCCCTGCCGAATCGGCTCGAAATTTACATCCAAAACATTAAAATTCTCATTAGACGCTATGATAGCCGGAGTGTCAGCAATACCGCTCTGCTGTTGCGCCTTGGTTTCTCCATCTTCTTCAAGTGGATAAAGTTCATTTCTCTGCCCCGTTAATGTTCCATGAGAAGAATAAATACTTACATTATCATCGTTGTTGCCGTAAACCTTATCTTCTCCACAACTGCTGAGTATAAATCTTTTTTGATTCGACTCATAATGATATTCCTGTCCGGATTGGCTATAAACATCTTTTGGCAAAGGCTGATTTATGTCTTCAAGGCTTTTGGGATAACTGCCATGTTGACTCTTATAGTTCATTATACGCATGGAGATATCCGCAAAGTCAAGTTGTATACGTCCTTCCTTGCCTCGTGTTAATAGCATAGCCTGTAATTCTTCCCATGTTGGCGATTCAGTAAACAACATCTTCACAGCTACTGCTACACTGTCCGTTCCTTGTCGTGTTGGGGAAAGCTGAATCTTGAAAAATATCTGCCTGCCATCTTTTTGAATATTTGTCCCCGTGCGTTCGGTGGCGCCATCGTGAATAGCTCTGGTGGTAGGACATTCCGCAGCCTGGTTTCCTTTGTCGTCCAATGCTTTAATGTCAAACCTGGTTCCATTCGCCGCAATATGTGGTGTGATAAGGACTTCTGTTACCCCCGCAATATTTTCTTTTACTTTCATCTTGGCAGTTTCACCATCCTGAAGCGTGAAAATCTCCTCATCAGAATAAGTGGTTATTTTTTTAGCTACAGTCTCACCAAGTTTTTTTGTGTTAGGATCAAGCGATTTAGTCTCATCGATATTGTCCTCTGCAATACCTGTCTTTAAAAAGGATTCTTCCATAATCTTCGGCTGAACAATCAAAATTATCTCATTGCCGTCGCAAGGCTCTCCGCGAACAACTATTGCACTATTTGATGGCAGAAATCCTGATATCTCGTTAGATGTCTTTTCCAAATCACCACAGTCATATTTCAACTCAAATACTGCGTTAATTGACTTTCTACCCGGCTGAACATTATTTTTAATTCTAAATTCGATACCACCGGTTCTTATTGACGCATCCTCACCGTCATTTGCTAAAACCATCGGTGCGGATAACATCTTTACACTTACATCAGCTTTAACAACCTTCAAAAATTTTTCCAGTTCCTCTGGCGTAAAAAATTTACATCCTGTAGGAAATTCTTTTATCCCCGGCCACCCCTGCGGAACGCTCAAAATCCGCGCAGTAGTCAAAACCTGTGGTCGAAGTCTAAGTTTCTTCCCGCCATCATTAACAAAATATATAGTCTCCAAAATCGGCTTATCTCTGCCAACAAAACCAAACACCAATCTGCCGCTGACACCGCGAGTATCTGTTATCTGACTCGTTATAACATTCGTTAGTTTGGTTTGATTGTCATCCTCAACAGATGCAGCGGTTAAATTTTCGATGCCTTTATATGCCCGCAATGCGTTTGCGTCCAAAGCAACCGTCATAACTGCATACCGTTTTTCCGCATCATTAAATTTATAGAAATCTGCCTGCCTGTTTGCAATCTCTCGCAGCTTTTCCGTATCATTCCCGCGAACCGCTGTAATATACTCATTAAAGGCCGAAACAACCGCTTTTTTATTCTCTGTGTCCTCTGCCTGTCCCGAGCCTGTCGAGGTGGCCTGCCCTGAGCTGCCTGTGGTGAGCTTGTCGAATCCAGCCGAAGGGGTGTCCTCTGTGGCTATATTCTTTGTGCCTTTGTGCCTTTGTGGCTCTTCTGCTTTTGAAACCGCCATCACTGCTGTTACCGCCAATGCCCCTATCAAAATAACAGCAATAACACTCGGCACCCAACTTGTCTTGAGCCGTGTCGAAAGGCTTGCCTTGCTTTCGTTTGCCGAATCTTTACCAAGCAATCGACAAATCCGATTAAATAAATTTCCGCCGCTTGCGGCCACAGCCAATTGCGATTGACCAAATCTAATTTCTTCCATCGTTGCCAGCGCAGAAGCATAATTAACATTATCCCCCGTAACTTTCACCGCAATATCATCGCAGCAATTTTCACGCTCGTACCTGATTTTATTTGAAATCCACCACACGGCAGGATGATAAAAACCAAGAATCTCAACAACAGTCTGCAATATATTAACCAAATAATCGCATCTCTTTATATGCGCAAGCTCGTGCGCCAAAATCGCCGCAATCTGCTCGCCGCTCAGTCCCGTCAATGCCGTCGCAGGCAGCAAAATAATAGGCTTGAAATATCCAATCACAGTCGGAACATTCACAATCGCTGATTCCACAATATCAACCGCCACGCTGATACCGAGCTTTTGCGAAAGCTGCGTCAATTTTATTTTTATATCGCCGCAAACAGGCTTAACCATCCGCCTGCGCAACCGCTGCAACTGCGTCCACCCGCCCAAATACCACAAACTCAACCCCGCAACACCAACCAGCCATCCCAAAACCGCGTAAGGCAGCATAGGCTCAACAGCCCGAACAAACCGCTCCCTCAACGGCACTTCAGGCAAGGCAATAACTTGCTGAGGATTGTTTTCAACCGCCGGCAATTGAACATTCACCGTTTTTGTCATTTCGAGCGGAGGCGACATGGTCGCCGGAGTCGAGAAATCTTTTGAAACATTTTCTTTATTGCCGATTACTTTGAATGTTGCCGCCGGTAGTAGCACAACAACCGCCAGTGCTATACAGGCGACCAAATAACGTATATTTGACGATGCCTTCTTGAGAAGCCTTAACACCGCCGCCGCTAATATCGCAACCGCTATCCCCTGCCACACAAAATGAATCAGTACCCAGCCGAGTTTTTCAACTATCTGCTGCGACAAAATACTTTCCAATATTTCCATTTCATTTCTCCTTAATTTATCATTTTAATTTGTCATTCCCGCTTACTGTCATTTCGACCGAAGTCCTGCCAAGCAGGACGTAGCGGAGAAATCTATTTAAAATTCTCATCCCGCACCTATTTTGTTATCGTGGGCAAAAGGCATATTATCGATTCCAATACAAATTATAATATCCCTACTTATCACAGTACCCATCAAAATAGGTGCGGGATTCCACAAATTTTCAATTTTCAATCTTCATTTTTCAATTTCTCTCATTTTATCTATTATTTTTTTAATCTTCTCTAATTCTTCCGCCGATACTTTCTTCGCCGACAGCGCCCGCATAACTAATTTTTCCGCTGAGCCGGAGAATGCCTTATCCATCAAATCGCCGACGATTTTATTTTGTGTCTTTTCCTGACTGATTGCGGGCTTGTAGATATGCTGAAAATTTGAATCATCACGGATGAGCAGTTTTTTATCCGTCATAATCTGCATAAATTTCAGTGTTGTGGTATATCCGGTTTTTTGTTGTTTGCTGATTTGCTCATTGACTTGCCGAACGGTAGCCGAGCCTAATTGCCACAGGACATTTAGGATATCAAGCTCCTTACCGGTTGGAGATGACTGCTTGTTTCTTGCCATAAAAACTCCTTTAAAATATTTAGACAACCTTTATAAAATATATCTTGTCATTGCGAGCACAGCGAAGCAATCTCTTTTTTGTCATTCCCGCGAAAGCGGGAATCTATCCCTTTAATCTGCATTGGACAATTATATTTTCTTGCTTCTTTTCTCATTCACCCTTTACGATGGCAAGCCTATACGAATACTTTCGTAATGTCAACGAAAAATTTCGTAGATTTTAAAAATTTCTCAAAACTACAAAAAACAGCGTGAATCTGATAAGTCAGTATCTAAAATTTCTCTTGTGTTCTGGTTAATACTAATCCGTTAATCAGTGAAATCAGCGTCTAAAAAAACAAAATCTCTGTGGCCTCTGTGAACTCTGCTCGCCCCGCACCAAATAGGCCGTTGCCGTCATTTGGTGCGCGGGTGGCTATTATCTACCTGTTTTTCTTTGTGCCTTTGCGTCTTTGTGGCAAAAATCCGCGTCTAAATTCTTCTTGTGTTCTGGTTAATACTAATCCGTTAATCAGTGAAATCAGCGTACCCGTC
>Ga0172379_10000568_pt1 | contig 90567 bp, 58 predicted proteins | sample GrowelOW334metaG_FD_119756 | JGI IMG/M metagenome (GOLD analysis project Ga0172379, IMG submission 119756) | Groundwater microbial communities from an aquifer near a municipal landfill in Southern Ontario, Canada - Groundwater well OW334 metaG | ecosystem: Environmental > Aquatic > Deep...
CACTATGAAACTCAAAACCTTGCAAACTGTTTTTAAATCGCAAAAACACTTTAATTGACGCAGAAAACTGTTTTACTTTTCTTTCCGCGCCGTTGGCGACGCCACCTAACGGACGGGAACTAACCTGCGTTGCAACGTTCCAGCGCGTGGATTGTGTTTTTAAATTTAAAATGCTGTTTCGTAACGTATGTTGTATTTAGAATTCACGACACTTGAATAAAAGCGTGCCGCGGTTGCAACGTCAGGTTGAGTGACTGGTTAGGGCGCACTAAATAATTACTCTTCACTCGGCTCACACAACCATTCCTTTTTGTTCATAATCGCCGTTGCAATCATTCTTAAATATTTATTAGTGCTTTGCAATTTGCCCGCATAAACCATACCAAGCTTCTCGTCAATACAATAAATTGCCTGTAAAGCATCACCTCTAAAATAATCAATTTCGGTTGTGTCCCTAAAAATAATTTCTAATGTAGGTATTGCCTTTTTATCTCCAATAAAACCGATGGCTCCAATCGCATAACGACGATATTTTAAATCTTTGTGCATAATTGCTTCACAAATTGCCTTTGTCATTTGTTTTCCCGCTGCAATCAGGGGATCATCTAATTCCGGTTCGTGATCGCCATTATAAAAATCTATCCATACATTTTTGTATTTTTCACCACCGGTAAAGTATTCTGTCTTTTGTGCACATAAATAGTGTGAGCCAAAAATGAGTGCCCATAATAAGAGTAAATATTTTTGCATATGAAGTGCGACCTAACGGACTGGAGCTAACCTGCGTGGTAACGTTCCAGTGCGTTGGATAAAATTTGTAAATTACTGATAACTGTCGCTAACGTAAGTTGTCATTTGAGAACTCAACACTCAAAATTAAGAGCGCGTCGCGGTTACCACGTCAGGTTGAGCGACTGGTTAGGTTGCAGGCAAACTTATATATTGATGCTGTGTTGAATATGATATTCTACTCCTATTTTAATCAATTCGATCAATTCGGAATTCATATATTCGTATTCGTCTGGAATATCTAAATTTTCAATAGGTGGTAATAGTAAATGTTGATGTTTCCCCAGAATCCAAGATTTATAATTTCCTTCCATCACAAGAATTAGATCAGCCCACAAAATATCCTTATCAGATATCTGATGATTACTTTTACTACTCATACCAGCCGATCTAACACTAATGCGTGAATCATTTCTATAAAGTATTTCAGCTGTAGGACTTCGCCACTTGTTACGACCACAGACAAATAGAATTTTAGGTTTCACAGAATCAATTTGGCTTATGTGGTAGTTAAAATCGACATTTCAATAATTTCGAATTACTATTTTCCTGCAACCTAACGGACTGGAATTAAGCTGCGTTGCAACGTTGTACTGCGGCCACGCGCGTTGATTTTAAATTGCCGGTCTCTTGACGAATCGTATGTTGGGTTTAGATTTCACGACACTTGAAACATTTTTGAAGCCGCAGTTGCAACGTCAGCTTGAATGACTGGTTAGGCGCCTAACTTTGTTTTATTACGCCATCCTTATTAATAAAACTAATATGTTTCACCAATTGAATATTTAATACATTTCCTCCTTCATAAATAATACCAATTGGTTCAAGAGTGTGTATGGGATATTTTTCATTAAGCCGGAATATTGCTGTACCGCTAAGTCCGCCGTAATGTGTTAATTCCGATACTTCTCTTGGGCCGTCCAATTTCATCCAATTACTTTTATCAAACACAATTGTAAATTTATCCGGCGATGAACTTTTAACTACTTCGGTCATTAATATTGATTGAAATTCAACTTCGTTTGGAGATAATTGTGTTCTAAATTCGCCTGGATAGCCTGCAAAAAATATTGCTTCATCGTTTACAGCATCCAGCGGTGGCCAATCACGGCAAAAGCAAAATGTTTTTCCAAATTTGGCCATCTCTTCATCGGTAATCCTAAATGTTACCAGATCGTGATACTCGCTCTCAGATATAATTCTATTTTCAATGTCGATAATTTCTGAACCTATCTGAAAGTTCAATTCAGGAAATTGTAATTGTTTGGTGCGAAAACCTTCGATAACGTGATGATTTGTAATCGCAAATTTACTTGTACCAGTATCCACAAACGAACAAGTGCCGTTTGCGTGAATACGACTGCCTTGTTTATTTGGAGATTCGGCAAAATATACAAATGAAACATACGTCAGACATAGTTTCATTGACTCATCTGCTAAACTTAATTGTTGTTTCGTAGGTATTGTTGTCATTGTAAGTAAGGGCGCCTAACGGACGGGAACTAAACTGCGCGCAAACGTTCCAGCGCGATGGATAATATTGTTAGATAAAAATGATGTTTCGTAACGTAAGCTGTGTTGAACTTTCACAACACTTGAGTGAAAGCGCGGCGCGGTTTGCGCGTCAGTTTGAGTGACATGTTAGCCGGCAGCAACTATTTTTTGAACCGCTATATTGTTGGCGCTTGCGCACATGTGTTTGCCGGTTGACCGCACAAAACCCGAAAAACAGTTGCTGATAATGTGTTTTGATTGTCACCGGACTGTTTTGAATAATTACACTTGAAAAACAGTTACTGCCATTTACTTATTAAAACTGTTTTTGCCAACACCAACACTTGAATCACTTTTAAAACACTTTGTCGCCAACAATGCCGGATAACGGACGGGAACTAAACTGCGTTGTGACGTTGTGTCGCGGACGCAATTGTTGATTGATTTTCTGATAACTATCGCTGACGTATGTTGTGTTGAATTATTTCAACTTTGAATAACAAAATTGCGGACGCGGTCACAACGTCAGTTTGAGTGACATGTTAGCCGGCAGCAACTATTTTTTGAACCGCTATATTGTTGGCGCTTGCGCACATGTTTTTACCAATTGACTGCACAAAACCAGAAAAATAGTTACTGATACTGTATTTTGATTACCGCCAAACTGTTTTTAATGAACTACAATGGAAAAACAGTTACTGCCTGTTTTATTGAAAAACTGTTTTTGCAGACCATAACACTTGAATCACTTTTAAAACACTTTGTCGCCAACAATGCCGGATAACTAGTTACTGGACGGTGTAAATCCAGGGTATTGGATTCGTAATTTAGGGATTTGAAAAAATGATAAGTTGCCATGATTTACAGTGCAAGGCATTGATATTACGAAAATAATCTAATTGGATGAAAATCTTCAATTTTGAGCGAATAACGGTGCACCTCCGTCATATTACACGCCTATATGTCGATATTCCCCATCGGACCGGAGCAACAGATGAACCAATATGATATCTATAGTCAATGCTCCGCCAAGTCAGTCCCATAAATGAAACCAACGAGGCATGTGGTACGATTGTTCTCTTTAGACGACTTCTTTAAGTCGAACTTGTATGCGCGGTACGCTAATAACAACGGATAAGCCTAATTCGAGAATCTGAATCGCAACTTTTGAACTCTCCCGCTTGCCAACAACAATCCCGGAATATCCAGCAAACACACCTTCCGTTATTTCTACACTCTCGCCAATTCGATGAGAAATGTTTGATTCAAGCGTTACTTCCGAATCTCCACACGCTAATCGTAATAGGTCGATTTCGCTGGAACGAACAATCGCTGCTCTATTATGAAAGGTTATTACTCTCACAACTGCTTCGGACTCATATACACGATGATACTTACATATCTCTATATAAACAAACACGTAAGAAGGAATTAATGGCACCAGGATTGTCTTTTTTCGGTCGCTCCATTGACGAACCCGGTGCTGTTGAGGGAAAAAACAAGTGAGACCAATCGACTCTAACTTTTCTGTAACAGTAGATTCGGCACGCGCCTTCGTATATACCGCAATCCACTTTTTCTCTTCCTTATCTTTCATTTTCTTTTTTCAGTTATATAGTTACTTGTTTTTACTGACCATCACACAATCATTCAATGTTTCAATGACTCAATCATGCAATGCTCCAATGTTTCAATGATTCAATGACTCAATGCTCCAATGTTTCAATGACCCAATGCTCCAATGAATCAATGATCCAATGCTCCAATGATTCAATGACTCAATGATCCAATGTTTCAATGTTTCAATGATTCAACATTGCTTTTCTCTCTAAATACATATATCCAAATTTCTTGATTTTTGGAGCCGCGATAAACAATTATTTTAATAAAACCCGACAAATCCCTCCGCAAACCCGCATTTCAAGTTTCTTATTTAACATTTAGCATTCATAATTCATCATTACGCATTATGCACTCATCATTCAACATTCATCATTTATCATTCAACATTGCTCTTTCACCTCGCCAATGTAACGCTAATCTCCTTTTGCCACAATCACGTGAATACGTGATGCCACTCTACGGACTATAAAATACCGTATTTCCGTACTACCGCCGGATAAATTCCTTTCGTATTATCCTTGCAAAAAAAATCTGTGCAAAAATCTCAGCTCCTGGAAAAAGTCATCACCACCATGCGCGTCCGCCATTACAGCAAACGGACCGAAGAAGCATATGTCAATTGGATCCGCCGCTACATCCTCTATCATAACACGCAGCACCCGCTCAATTTGGGACAGGCACATGCAGAACAATTCCTCACCCACCTTGCCGTACACAAAAACGTCTCCGCCTCCACACAAAACCAGGCACTCAACGCTATCCTCTTTTTGTATAAGGATGTCCTCCTCAGCCCGTTGGACCACCTTGCCAATATCACCCGCGCCAATCGCACTATCCGCATTCCCGTCGTCTTCACCCCCGCAGAAGCTAAACTCGTCCTCTCCCATCTCAAAGGAACCCCCCTCCTCGTCGCCAATCTTCTCTACGGGGCCGGACTCCGCCTCCTCGAAGCGCTCCGTATCCGCATCAAAGACCTGGACTTCCAGTCCCACACCATCATCGTCCGCGAAGGAAAAGGAGCGAAGGACAGGCGCACCGTACTGCCGGATTCCATTATACCTCGTTTAAAGATTCATATGGAAAAAGGAAAAGCAGTGCATCTGGACGATTGTGCAGATGGGTTTGGTGAAGTGTATCTCCCCTACCAGCTTTCCGCCAAGTTTCCCGAAGCCGCTCGCTCGTGGGAATGGCAATATGTGTTCCCGTCAAATCGGCGGTCAACGGACCCCGTCACAAAAAAAATTATGCGCCACCACATGGAAGAAACCCACATCCAGCGCGAAATCAAAAAAGCCATCCGCCTCGCCGGCATTACGAAAGGAGGTTCCGCCCATACCTTCCGCCATTCGTTTGCAACGCACCTGCTCGAAAACGGCTACGACATTCGCACCGTCCAGGAACTCCTCGGCCATTCCGACGTCCGCACCACCATGATCTACACACACGTCCTCAACAAAGGCGGCATCGCCGTCAAAAGCCCCCTCGACTAACGATAATTTTCTTTTTCATAATGGTTCATTTTTCATTTATGATTTGTCATTTCGAGGAGCTTCCATTTTTTTCCTTTGGCGACGAGAAATCTCATAATTATATTTCACCACTATTGCATAATTCATCATTAAGCATAACGCATTAATAGTAGATAAGGCAAATAAGGATTGCAATACCAAACTCTTGGTATTTTTAAATGAGGGCATAAATCATTTAAAATGTAGGGGCGATCGCCCCGCAATATTTTTTCTAGAGCCCATCTCAAAAACAAAAATATCGTTATCATTGCGAGCCGTTTTTTGGCGAAGCAATCTGGAAACTAAGGAAAGATTGTCCCGCTTTACGGATTCCGCGATTCGCGGGATTATAAAAGCGGAACTTCGTCGTCCTATAAAACAGGACTCCTCGCAATGACAAACCATTTTTGAGATATGCTCTATTATTTTATGTCATTCCCGCGCAAGCGGATCCGAAGGACTCCTTCCGAGAATCCATGAATGTCGGGACGGACGCAAGACTGTCCATAGTATTTTCCCCACCATACAGTCATGCTGAGCGTTAACCCGCCATGTTTCACCTTTTGGTGGCAGTCGAACGACGTTACTCCCGCATAATCACAAATCCCATTTAAAATAAAAATGCCGGATTCTCACCCGACATCACAACTCAAACTCACCCACTCAGCATTCTGCTTTTAGCTTTTAGCTTTTAGCCTTTTGCTTTTAGCCTTTAGTTTTTTGTTTTTAACTTTTAGCTTCTAGCCTGTAGTATTCACCATTCATAATTATCATTTGTTTTTGCTTTTAACTTTTAGCTTCTCGCCTGTAGTATTTAGCATTCAGCATTCATAATTCATAATTATCATTTGTTTTTGCTTTTAACTTTTAGCTTCTCGCCTGTAGTATTTAGCATTCAGCATTCAGCATTCATAATTATCATTTGTTTTTGCTTTTAACTTTTAGCTTCTCGCCTGTAGTATTTAGCATTCATCATTCATAATTCATAATTATTTTTCTACCTCACCATCACCATTTTTATCATCCTCTCATTCCTTCCGCTTTTCAACCGCGCAAAATACACCCCGCTCGCTAATCCTGATCCGTTCCACTCCACCGCATACTCGCCTGCTTCTCTGTGGCCATCCACTAATCTCGTCACTTCCCTCCCCGCCGCATCATAGACAGTGAGCATAACGGTACCGGACGATGGCAGTGCAAACCGTATCCGCGTGCTTGGATTAAAAGGATTCGGATAATTCTGGCTCAACTCGAATCCTTCCGGGATCCCCGCCGCCGCCAACTTCACATCGAGTGATTGTCGCAATCGCAGCTTCCGTTGATACACACCATTCCCGAATGTCGCCGCACGCAGCTTCCGGTCCTGCAACGAAATGGATACATCCAGCACCATCGCATACGGCATCCCGTCAAACCACGTCTCCCAGTTCGCTCCGCCATTCGTGGATCGGTAAACTCCCAAGTCCGTGCCGAGATAGATGTCGCTCGGTATCGCCGGATCCACACAGACGGACTGCATCGGCAGATCCGGAAGATTTGCCGAAATATCCGTCCAGCTCTTTCCCGCGTCTGTGGATTTGTACACATGCGGCGATCCATACCCGGAAAATGTCGCATACGCTATCCTGCTGTCCGTCGGATCAAATGTCAAGTCCGTCGGATACCGGTTCGGCAATGCGGAGAGTGATTTCTCCCACGTCGTTCCGCCGTTGGTCGTATAAAAAATTTCAAAGAGCGGATTCTGCCTCTTACCCGTCGCCGCAATCACCGTGTCCGGACTTGTGTAACTGACCGCCATACACGACAGACTCGCGGAGTTTAACGAAATCCCTCCGTTCGTTGCAAACCATGATACTCCGCCGTCGGTTGTCTTATGCACCCGTTCCGCTCCCGCATACAGAATCTGACTGTTGGACGGCGCCATGACAAACGGCGCAATAAAATTTGCCGAATCACTTGCATCCGCGAAGAAAATGCTGAACCAACTCGCTCCTCCGTCCGTGCTCTTTGCAATGGAAAGAAACACATACTCTTCATACATCACTTTCGGATCCGTCGCATCCACCGCACACCATCCGCCGTCGCCGCCGTACACTTTATTCCACGACATTCCCCCTTCATACTTCACCGTGCCGTTATCCTGCAAACCGCCGAGCGCAATCGTGGAATCGGTCACTGCGTTGGCAAAGCCGCTGTAAAATTGCGTCGTCACAAATCCGCCGTTCCTCCCTGCGAAACTCTCACCGCCGTCGGTGGATTCAAACACTCCTCCGTCTGTCCCGTAAAACATCCGGTTCGGATTCTTCGGATCGATGATGATCGCATGATGATCCGCATGTGCATACGAACCGTCGTGTCCCTCAGTCCCTCCTGCCGGAATCACTCCCTCAAGTCCGTTATACCAAAATGATTTTCGCACCAATCCGCTTCCGCCGCTGGTGGATTTGTACGCATCCAATCCTGCCGTAAACACCATCAACGGAATTGTCGGATGCACCGCCGCAACATTATTGTACCATCCCTGTCCGCTCAAATAATTTTCGGTGGACATCAATTCCCACGATGCTCCATCGTTCGTACTCCGGTAAAGGCCCAATAAACCGTGCGTCGCTGCACTCGCAATACTGGCATAGACCACCGCACCGTTGCTCGGCGCCACCGCAATCGATGTCCGGCCGATATTTGTTGCAGGAAGTCCGATCGTCATTTTCACAAATGAAGTACCCCCATTGGTGGAACGATAGAGTCCCGGATTCGGCGCCGTGTTCCTTTGTCCGCACGCAACATAAACTATCGTCGTGTCGTCCGGATTGATCGCAGCATCCATCGCCATCAGCGTTGCCTCCACTTTATCGAACGTTGCACCGGAATTACGCGACCGGTACATCCCTTCGGACGTCGCTGCAAATATTGTTTTCGGATTCTGCGGATTAATGACAATCTTTTGCACCGAACGATTCTGCGAAAAGAGCCATGTCAAACCGGTTTCTTGCCATGTCTTCCCCCGGTCCGTGCTTTTCAAAATTCCTAGGCCGTACGTTGTCCGTGCTCCCGGTGTACCAACGAGACCCAGCTCATACCCGCTAATCTCCCCCGTGCCGATATACATCTCATTCGCATTCAGCGGATTAATCGCGATCGTGCTCACCGAAAGCAGATTAAATCCCGTCTGCACATAATCCCATGCATCCGCACCCGCCCCGCCGGTAACAGACCGCCATAATCCTCCGCTGGCGCTTCCCGCCCACAAAATATTCGAACTGTCCGGATCAAGCGCCAGAGACAACACCCGTCCGCCAATGTTGTCGGGACCAATCGATTCCCATGGCTCTTCCATCGCCCCTTTTTGCATCGCCTGCATCCGCCTCGATGTATACCGAAATGCCTTTGCCAATCCATCCGGTTGAATGATCCGTCCCGGCAGCGCCCGTTGATCGTACCACCAATCAAACGCAACCAATCCTTTCCGGTTCTTTTTTACCGGTTCCTCCGTCCGAAATACATAATAGGAGGCTGTCCCCAACATCAATGCAACAAACGATATCAACACAATTTTTTTCATCATAACAATATTTTCACCATTCGTAAAACCGCAATATGTTGCGGCTCCCTTTATTTTTTCATTTAAGGATGATCGTCGATCACCCACCCCATTTAGTCATGCTGAGCGAGTCTCGATAGTTTTTCAATCGGGACGAGTCGAAGCATGATACATTTTCTTCTCCGTGCCCTCTGCTCCCTCCGTGGTGCACTTTCTTAGGGCGGACTCGACCAACAAAAAGCTTGTCGGGTGTACGTCCATCCACAATATTTTTTTCACTAACTTCGAGAGACTTCTGAAAAAGTCATTGCCCCTAAGGGGTCCCTTTGGGACGAGGAGCGAAGCGACGAAGTTCCGCCTTTTTGAATCCCGCACTAGCGGAATCCAAAAAGCGGGACAATCTGCTTAAAACAAACGAAAAACAAGATTGCTCCGCTGTACGGAGTCCCGTACAGCGGGACTTCGACAAAAAACGTCTCGTCACGAAGTGACCCCTTCGGGGCAATGACATCATTCTAGAGTTTTTCAGATGTCTCTTCGTGTCATTCCAGCGAAAGCCTGTCCGAAGGATTCCTTCGGAGAATCCATTTCTGTAGGGGAGATCGCCGATCGCCCCGCAATATTTTTTCTCATAAATGTCGGGATGGTCGCCAGACCGTCCGCATTATTTTTTTTACTAACTTCGTGTCATTCCTGCGTACGCTGGAATCCAGAGATTCATGTCAGTCCCTTGCTATGCAAAGGTACGCATTAATATCCCCGAAAGAGAATACTCCAAATCACATTATTTCTTCAGCGTAAAGAATATTAATTCACCCCGAATGTCTGAATGACTAGTGCCGTATCCAATAATTCGTATTGTGTTTTTAATATAGTCACGCTGAGCGACGTCCCGACAATGTTCCGTTTTTAGAATCCCGCAAGACGGAATCTCAAAAAGCGGGACTTCTGCCGCACAGGAATGTTCACCATGACGGCATTCCGCTTTGTTATTGATTCGGAGCAGAAGACTCGTCCAATAAATTGGACTCGCCAGTGGCAAGGCCATCCCTTCGGGACATGACTGTCGGGACGGAGTCGAAGCGTCCGAGAAATAAATAAAAGATTGCTTTTTGGATATAGCACTAGATTTTTTCTCTTTTCATTTACCATTCAACATTATGCATTATGCATTCAGCATTATGCATTCATCATTCATAATTTATAATTCATCATTGCTCTTCGGCCCCAGCCTTACAAACAACGGCACCAGCACGTGATACAACACAAATCCCATCACCGGAACCGTGATCCCCCACGCAACAATCGCCCGTACATTGGTCCACCATAAGGTTCGTATCGCGTCTACGATATCGGACTGCAGCATCGAAAAAATAATTGCCAAATCGAGCGGCATCGGCGGCTGATCGAACAGTATCTCTCCCGCACGAATAAACGGAATGAAAAGTAATAATTGCAGCGGATAGACAAAATAATTGATGAGTTGAATTGCAGGCATGTTCAACCGGAAGAGCATCGCTGCAACGGCACACAATAACGTTGTCGATCCGAGTACCGGAAACGTCCCCAGCACCACACCGAGCGAAACGCACAACGCAAGCTTTTGCGGCGAAAGACCCTGCTTCAAAAAACTGAGCAGCGGAATAACCAACGCACGGTCAAAAAACTCGCTGAATCTGTTTAATCGATTTCTCATCAGCCCCTTTATAATAGAACATCGACATTCAACAAGTGAATACATTGTTGTTGCTCTAAGAGAACCACAGCACCTCCCTCAGTATAATACCTATCCCCTTTTTGTCTCTCTTCCTGTACTGCAGTTCAAAATACCTGTCATTTGTAGAATTTACAAATACTATTATCACATTATTGCGCAAAAACATCCAAAAAACAGAATTCGTCCTCTTGGCAAACAAGTTGCAACATAATTGGCATCCACTTAACAAAGGAGTTGTCATGAATACCACATTTGCACAATCCCATCAGCAAGTATATTCGCCGATGCAGTTCGTCCTTCGTGATGAAGAAAAGAATAGGATCATGCAGAAAGTGTACAGCAGCGAAGTGTTCAGCGAATTCGTTCGCCAGTGGGGCGATGCCATGACCGGCACTAACGCCGCACACGAATAATTTCGGGATAACTCAGTTTGACGACAGCAGACAACATCGTCTGCAAAAACGTTCAAGATTTAAGGGGAGGCATTATGAACGGCAAAAGCAGTACACGTGAATATAAATACAGGGGACCGATTCTCACGTTAACAGATGTGAAGAAAAAAGTCGTCATGGAGCAGCTGGTCAACAATCAGCCGTTTCAGGAATTCATCACCGAATGGGTCGCAGCACTGATGAGGTTTGAGACCGATCAGCGGAAGGTTGCGTAGACCGTACACGCACGTCCGTTCATATACTTCGAAGAAGTCTCGCTTCCTCCTCTCCGCTTTCCCCCGTTCACCGGTGCACTGCCCGGCATTACCGGACCAGCAGCATCGTTCCTGCAACAATAATGATGAATCCCGCAATATCCAGCAGCACTCCGTACCGGATCATTTTACTGAGCGGCACATATCCCGAACTGTAGATGATCGCATTGGTCGGCGTAGAAATCGGCAGCATGAAGCCGAGCGACGATGCCATGGTTGCTGCTACCGCTGCCTGAAACCCGGAATGCTGTGCCAGAACAATCACCAGCGGAACGATCATGTTCGCTGATGAGACGTTGGAGGTCAGCTCACTCGTCACCATTGCCAATGCGGAAGTGGCACTGATCAGCCCTGCGCCGTCCTGTGGGATAATTCCCGCAAGCTGTGCTCCGAGCGTTTCCGCAAGCTTTGTTTCAAATACCAATTGTCCCAGTGTGATCCCGCCGCCATATAATGCCAGCACTCCCCAGTCGATCTGCACGGCATGTCCAAGATTCATCACGTATTCCCTTTTTTCTCCCGTCACATTTTTAGACGGCAGGAAGAAGAGCAGCACCGCACCGATAAGCGCAGCAATGCTTTCCGGCACTTGTTTCGTAAATGAGGCCGTGACCGGATGTGTATCCCCGAGCGTCAGCGCGAATACACCCGGCAATATCCATAACACCACGGTGAAGCCAAACGCGACGAGCGTATTCTTTTCTGCAAGCGAAAGCTCTCCTAATTTCTTCCTTTCGTTGTTCAGCAAATCGTCCAATCCCGCAATTCGTTCTTTTCCCATCCCGCAGAAATAGTTTAGATAGAGAAAAAGGAAGAGATACATCACCACGACTATCGGCAATGCGAAAGACATCCATTCGAAAAACTGAATATGACGCCCCAGCTGCCGTTCGATAAATCCCAATCCGATCAGATTGGTCGGCGTTCCCACCGGCGTTGCCAGTCCGCCGATAGATGCGGCAAACGCACACATCAGCATCATGCCTGTTGCATACCCTTCCCGCTGCCGGTTCCCCTCGCGGCTGTAGAGCATGCTGATAATCGCCAGACCGATAGGGAACATCATTGCAGTCGTCGCCGTGTTGGAGATCCACATGGAAATAACACAGCAGACCGCGCCGTACGCGAACATAATGCGGCTGGGATTCCCGTTGACCAATTTCATCGTCAGCACGGAATACGCGAACCGCTTATCCAATCCGTGCAACTGAATAGCCTTCGCCAACACGAATGCACCGATGAACAGGAACATTACCGGATCCGCAAACGGCGCAAAAGCCTTCTGCGCCGTAGTCACCCCGAGAACCACAAGCATTACCGGGACGAGTAAGCCAGTGATATAGAGAGGGAGCGCCTCCGTCAACCAGAGCACGACAATCAATCCCACCAATGCCGCCAATGCGTGCGTTTGTTCGGTCAGGATCGGTATCGGCATAAAATAAATGGAAAGAAAAACGATCGGTGCAATTACAAGCCCCGATCGTCGGCGGAAAATTTCAAATCGTTCTTCAATTCGCGAGATGGATTCCTTCATTGAAAAATGTAATAAACAATCCCTTCCCCTCCAAATTTTTGTATCTCTGTCCGGACGGAGACTCTCTCACTTGCTGAACCAAACATCCCTCGGCAGTATGGGCAATCTCCGATCGCCCATTAGCAACGAGAAGTGGTCTCAAAAATGAATTTTATTTGTCATTCCGAACGAAGGTCCGAAGGACCGAGTGAGGAATCTCGTTTTAATACGTGAAGTCAAAAACCAAGATCCCGATCCCGCTTTAGCGGGATCGGGATGACATTGATCAGGTATTTTTGAGAACGCTTCTAGTCATCCGGAGATTGTTGGGCGATCGTCGATCGCCCCGCACTATTTTTTAAACATACGTAGAGCCGCAACATGTTGCAGCTCCCTATTCTTCCCTGTATAGGCAATCGCCCCCGAACGAACAGTCACCCTGAGCGATCCCGACGCTGTTCGTCGGGAGAGTCTCCCAAAGGGACCCCTTTGGGGGAAGGGCACTCTGAGCGATCCCGACGCTGTCTGTCGGGCTAGACCGTTCGTATTATTTTTATACCAAAATTTGTTCCTTCCCCTCAACCAAAGAGATCTTTTTACTTGGATACCCTATATTCCTTTTATTTTTTAGATAATTCTCATATGGTAACATCTTGCAAACGGCTCAATATCTCTCTACTTTTGCAGTAGACACTTTCCAAAAAAATTAGGGAATCCCTCCCATGAAGATCTCAAAATTACTCTTCACCTGTCTGCTCCTTCCCGCGTTGACATTCGCACAGGATATCGGCGCAATTACCCATAACCTGAACAACGGCACATACAACACTGGCGGATCGGCCGTATTGGACCGCGGCGTCGTCTTCACATTCCGCACGCATGCCGTTGGTACGCAAACACGAAACTTTCTCTGGCACACGGGAATCGGCAATTATGCAACGAAATGGGCGACGAACACCACGACGTCATTCGCAGCAAATACCATCCATTCCGGCGGCGCCGTACTGAACGGTTCGCTCGATCTTCCGATGGACGTCACCGATCAGTATTACTACACGTTCATCGTTCAAAAAGGAAACACTTCCGGTAATAAGGATTTCAGTGTTCTCGAAACTTCGTTCGATCCTGTCACCATCAGCTCTGTCTCGTTCTCTCCCGCATCGCCGAACAGCGCACAGTCGGAGACAGTGTCCGTGACACTCAGCAGCACAAAAAATGTGGATGAACATCTTTTCATCCGGTGGACTGTTGATAATTTCACAACTTCCCATTTCACCGAGATCACTTCATTTTCTGGAAACGTCGGCACGGCAGTAATCACGCCGCAATCTGCCGGCACCACCGTGCAGTTCTATGCGTTGACCACAACACAGTTATCACCCGCTGCATCATCCATCGACTATTTCACATTGGAATTTGAAAATAATGCCAACGCAAACTACAGCTATGCAGTGACGGATAACGGCACCACAACGTTCAATACTCCCACAATCAACGCCGGCACACCGGCGGCAAACGGATTCCGCGCGAACGAACTCTTCGAGTCGGTGACGGGAACAGATTTTTATGTGACATGGGACGCGCAGAATCTTTACGTTGCATTCTCCGGCGCCTGCAACAGTACAACGGACCGGTTCAACATTGCCATCGACACCGATCCGGATGGTTCGTCGGGAACAACCGTTCCTTTCTCCGGCGTTCGTTTTCCACTCGGGGGACAACTTCCGGATTATGCAGTCCAGGTGATCGGCCTCGGCAGCGCAGCACTCTATAAAAATTCGGACGGCTCGTGGAATGCCGCAGCAGCGAGCGGATTCGGTCAATACGGGGACGGCTCCAATGGCTCCAACATGAAAGTGAAGATCCCCTTCAGCGCACTGCAGGGTGCATCAGGAACGTCCGCATATAATCCGTCTAATCCCATTCGCATAATTATGTGGATCTCCGGCGCATCGCAGGATAAACCGTACCGCGTCGCTCCCGGTTCAAATTCGCAAGGAGATCTTGCAACAATTATTACTGCTCTACGCTCGTATTATCTCAGTGCAATGCCGGCAGCAGTGGCACCTGCCGCTTCAACATCGGATCTCGCACTCACTGCGATGCCGACAACATTCCAGATCAATCTCGCATCATCGGTCGGATCGGTGAATGACAATAATAATCTGCTCGGCACCGCAGCGTCCGCAGTGGATGGATACGACAGCGAGTTCGACCTTCCTGAACCCCCCGCAGCACCAGGGAATTACATCCAGCTTTTATTCCCGCATCCGGAATTCGTATCTATATTGGGGGATGATTTTACGAACGATATCCGCGCCGATTTTCCTCCTTCCGAAGCGAATGCTTCGTGGGGATTTCAGGTGAACACCAATGTTGCCAATAGTACTGTGACAATAACGATTGAACCAGACGGACGGATTCCCTCCAATGTGGGTATTTTCCTGCGGGATAGTGCAGCGGATGCAGGAACGCTCATCAACATGAAATCCGCCGACTTCATCTATTCCTATAACTCCGGCGCATCGCCCGGTACCCGCTCGTTTGCCCTTGTTCTGCTGGACACGCTCACATTGGATGTCACTCTCCTTTCGCCGAACGGCGGAGAAATTTTCCGATCAGGATCGACCCAGACAATTTCCTACATCAGAACAGGCGCGGCGGAAACTGATTCGGTTATTTTCTCTTTCTCCTCCGATAACGGTGAAACGTATTCCCCGGTCGCCATTGTGCAGGGGAATGCAGAGAATTATTCCTGGACTGTACCGCAACACTATTATACCACGCAGGGGAAGATCCGTGTGATATTGACGGATGAATTGAGCAATAGCGACACCGCATACTCGGCCTCCCCTTTCACCATTGTGGGTGATTCTCTCTCCGTCGCACTGCCGCAGGGATGGAACCTGTTTGGTTCACCGCTGTCAGGAAGTTATTCATCGCTCGCTCCCCAACTCTCCGGCGGCGCGGGATTCCTCTTCGCATATACTCCAACGTCGGGCTACACTGCCTCAACGGGACTGACGGATGGAACCGGATACTGGCTTGGACTTCAAAATGCTGGACAATATTTTGTGAAAGGGGTTGCGTTCAGCGGTGAAGATTCCGTCGTTCTTCCGTTGCAACAAGGATTCAATTTGATCTCCGATCCGTTCGTTCTTCCCCTTCAACGAGATGCATTGCTGTTCACAAAAGCAGGCGCTCGCGCAACATTTCCGGATGCGGTATCAAATGGATGGATCGCATCGCTGTTATATGAGTACTTTTCAGGAAGTTATACAAGCGCCGATACTGTTGGTCTCTTTACCGGTTATTGGATTGGTGTGTTGCAATCGGGAGTCTCTATTGTATTCCATGCTTCTTCCGCTTCTACTCCATCGGCTTCTCCTTCCCGCGAACCTTTGCTTGCACCGAAATCGGGGACAGATGATTTCTTCATGCAGATCTCCGCACAGTTCAACGGCGCGAAGGACGATCTGCTCCGCTTCGGCGTGCAGTCCACGGCCAGCGATGTGTACGATCCGCTCGATGCACCGAAACCGCCGCGAAGCCCGGCATCCGAATTTGTAGAAACGTATTTCCTCCACCCGGAATGGCAGCTCCCCTTCGGCGACAGAATCGCGTATGATATTTCAAACTCCGGAAGCATTTGGAACTTCACCGTAAGCACTTCTTCCGCCGGTCCGGTAACGCTCCGCTGGAACGCAGAGGGCATTGCAACAGAAAGAAGCCTCAGTCTTAAGGATATGACAACAGGACAATCACTTTCGATGAAAACTGTAGCAAGCTATAGTTATACTTCGGCCGCAGAACGGCAATTCCAGATCACCTCCATCCTCGCCGGCACGAAGGGGAATGGACTATCAATTCCTACAGTGACGTCGCTCGATGCATGCTATCCCAATCCGTTCAATCCTTCCACCGCCATTCAATACAGCATAGCGCAGTCAGGACATGTTTCGTTGACCGTGTTCGATATGCTGGGTAGGGCAGTGACGGAGTTGGTGAACGCCGAACAAAGCGCCGGCATTAGGACGGTACTCTTCGATGCGACACACTTGCCGAGCGGTATCTACTTTTACACGCTCAGGACGGATAATTTTAGTGCGACAAGAAAGATGGTATTGATTAAATAAGCAGTAGATCTCTTATCAATACCATTTCGCGTGTTCATAAGGATGCAGACGATTGCAATTGATAGAATAAAAGAAGTTTCGCCCAATACACATTTTCAGCAGTTGAAGAAAAGCGTCAAAATTGTCTCTTTTCCCCTTAAAAAAGCGCTTTTTCTACATAATTTTGATTGACTATAATTGATTATTGAGGTATCATAAAAAAAATCACTGAAACAATATCGTAGGAGGTTCTATGATAAAATATTTTCTTTGTTTTGTAATTATTTTCACTCTTCCGCTATTTTCTCAATCTTTCCCATATCAGGATAATGCCGGCAATTATTCATCGTGGACAAATGGAAGTAATTTGGGAACAGGATTTAATGCATGGACTCTCGAAACACAAAACACGAATGGAAGCAACTTTGCTGGACATTTTCTAGGATCTTCAACTCCCGATTTTGGCGATATCAATACTAGCGGGAATGCTTTCGGAATGTACGGAAATCCTACAGGAAGTTTTCCTCAAGCGAACGCATACAGAAGTTTCAATTACAATAGCTTTACTTCATTACAAGATGGTCATACATTTAAAATGCAAGCGGCTGTTGCATATCGAAATGGTTACAAAGGAATGGATGTCATTTCTGGTGTCGACAGTTATAATATACTCAATGTCCAAAATGATACGTATTCCGTTAACGGCGAAGCGCAAAGTGGGTGGGCATATTCTCAAACTTCGGTCTTTACAATTGAAATAACACAATCTTCCTCTACACAAATTTATATTAAAGTAACTCGCGGATCAGATGTCTACGGACCAACAGCCAAAACTGTGTCAGGTCGACTGAATTCGATTAAGTTATATATTGGTAATACTTTTAACAGTGATAATCCTAACAATCTCTATTTTAATAATTTAGAAATTCGCAACACTGATCCGCTTCCCGTCGAACTTACTTCCTTCACTGCCATTGCGAAAGGTAACGGAGTGGAGCTTGCATGGAAAACGGCAACTGAAGTGAATAATCACGGCTTCGATGTGGAACGAATGGAATTGAATCAATGGAAGAAGATCGCATTTGTCGAGGGAAATGGAACGACCAACGCTCCGAAATCCTATTCTTACACCGACGCAACGGCTTCCGGCACGATCTCCTATCGTCTAAAACAGATTGATCGGGACGGACAATTTTCATACAGCAATGTTGTTGAAGTGACGGCATCAGCTCCCGCGCAGTATGCACTGCTGCAAAACCATCCGAATCCGTTCAACCCGACGACGAATATTCAATATTCCGTTGCTGCTTCCGGTTTCGTTTCACTGAAGGTCTATGATATGCTCGGGAAAGAGGTCGCAACATTGGTGAACGCCGTACAAAATGCAGGACCTCATGTGGTGCCGTTTGCAGCGTCGCAGTTCCCCAGCGGTATCTATTTCTACACGCTGAAAACAAACAATTTCACTTCCACAAGGAAAATGCTACTGGTGAAATAAGATTAGCGGACCACTCCCATTTCTCGTCCTGCTGCATTGTGGCGGGACGAGAAATCTCTCTGTTCGCGGTCCATACATTTCTGAGATCTCTCATCGCGCTTATTTGGGATCCGGAATACGGCACAAAAATACTTTTGGCATAGTGAGTATCATCCCCGCCATCGTCACGATCACGGGGATTTTTTATTGATCGTTTTCCCCTCCATCAACGGTCCAATATCGCATGAAAAAATATCTCCTCCTCACTGGCATTTTCATTCTCACTCTCACCGCACAGGAACGAACCTTCTTGTCGCCGAAATCCGATGTGTTTCTGCAGGGATTTTACTGGAACTCCACACCCGGCGGTACATGGTATGACTCGCTCGCATCGCTCGCACCGCGCCTTGCTTCGGCAGGATTCGGCGGAATCTGGTTCCCTTCTCCCGCCAAAGGTGCCGGCGGCGGTTTCTCCATGGGATACGATCCATACGATCATTACGATTTCGGAGAATATAACCAGAAAGGAAGCGTCGAAACGCGCTTCGGCAGCCGGACGGAATTAGTGAATGCCATCAGCACCTTCCATGCGGCAGGGATCGAAGTGTATGCCGATGCAGTCCTTCGTCACATGATGGGAGGCGAGCAAAAGACAGCATACGAATGTATCCCGACAAACGGAGGAGTGCCGATCGTACCGGATTCCGCCTATCTCCTCTTCAGTTACCCGAACGGCTCCGGACGTTTTCTGAAAACTCCCGCGGAATTTTATCCGAACGCCCAAAACTGTTTTGTGGATGGACGGTTTATCGCGACCGATCCGATCTTCCGGTTTGGAGAATGGATCGACCATAATAAACAGTCCGTGCGGGACTCTCTCATCCAATGGGGACTCTATCTTCGCAACGTGTTGAAGTTCGACGGTTTCCGGCTTGATGCAGTAAAGACAATCGATCCGGCATTCATGGCGGCGTTTTTGAAAGGTTCGAACGGCAGCGGTTATGCCGTGGCGGAACTCTGGAGCAGTACCGCTGACATTGGTGACTGGCTCAATGTCGTAAAGAATGTGAATGGCGCGAGCGTTGCAATGTTCGACTTTCCTCTCCGCTATACGCTGAAAGAGATGTGCAACAACACCGGTGGCGGATTCGACATGCGGAACCTGGATAATGCGGGACTGGCAGGCGCAGGCATTTCGGGATTCGATTATTCTACATTTGTGGAGAACCACGACTTCGACAGAACCGGCTACGACGGATCTACGGACAACGGCCACGATCCTGTATTAAGCGATAAGCAATTGGCGTATGCCTACATCCTCTTTTCCGAAGGACGCCCCTGTGTTTTCTATAAGGATTATTTCAATTATGGCTTTGCCGGCGCAATCGATACACTCATCTGGATCCGACAGAATTTTCTTTACGGCGGAACGACAAAGCGCAACGGATTGAATCCATTTTATGTCGGCGGAAGCGGAACGCAGGATGAAATGGCTCAAGACATATATGTGGCTCGAAGAAACGGCGGAGACGGAAAGCCGGCGGCATATCTTGTCATCAACGATCATCCATCGGAATGGCGAGGCGTGTGGGTGAATACCGATTATCCGGATATGTATTTTAAAGATTATTCCCGGCACGACATCGCAAACAACATTAAAAAAGCAGCAGGTGACGGACGGATCGATCTCTGGGCTCCCCCGCGCAGTTACGTTGTCTTTGTTCCTGACACAATGCAATCGTTGAACCATCCTCCCGTGCTCACAAAACGAGTAACAAAAGAACCTATCATCTTCTTCACCGGAACGCCGGTGTATACAAAAATCGAAGCGAGCGATGCAAATGGAGATCCCATAACGTTTTCGGTCACCGGTAATCCCGCCTGGCTGCAATTGGTGAATAATGTTCTTACCGGAACACCGTCATCGGCAGATACCGGAGCGGCACAACTGGTAGTGAAAGCTGCCGATCCGCTCGGCGCATTCGATACGGATACGATCCACATTTCCGTCATGCGTAATCGCTCTCCCGTTCTCACTTCGCTTTCCGATACAACGGTGAAAGCAACGAAACGGTTTGCCCGGTTAGCGGCAGTAACGGATGCAGACGGAGATAGTGTGAAGTTTTCATTCACTATGAAACCAACGTGGCTTTCTGTCGGAACATTTACCGGATTGATCAGCGGAACTCCCACACTGGCGGATACCGGCATATTCTCCGTTTCCATTCTGGCCACCGACGGGAAAGGTGGAATCGATTCGGCTACATTCACCGTGACAGTCCTTCCATTGAAGGATTCGGTCATCAGCACATATGCCAAACCGCATATCGACGGGATTGTGCAGTGGGAAAATGACTGGCTCTCGAAATGGATGGTCAGCACGGATAACGACAGTGACAGTTATTGGTGGACTATTGTGAACGACAGCGTGAAATCCGTCAACAACGAACTCTACTCGTTGTATGTTACCTGGGATGCGGATTCGCTCTACCTTGGTGTCGATTATTACATCAACGACAAGAATAATACACTCATCCTCTATCTGGACGCGCTCCGCAATACCGGCATAACGAATTTTCTTTCCACCGCGGGATATACCGGCGATCATCCGAAGAATAACAGATTCCTGACACACAATGGCATCGACCTGTTTGTTGCCGCGTATTTTCTGGAACATCCCTCCGTCTATCGCGTTCAGGGAAATTCGAGCGTGGACATTTCTCCTCTCACTTCCCGATTCCGCGGACCGAATGCGCGCGGAATGGAGGCGGCAATCGGATGGAATGATATCTATCAATTAGGGAACGGCGTGGTAGAAAAGAATGCCGTCATCAATCTTGTCGCACTCGCAGCGGGTGGATTCGATTACGGTTCCGGCGATGCCATGCCGGACAATCCGGATGTGAATGGTAACGCGGGACCGGACAGTTTGAAGAATCTAGCGGTAGTCGTGATAGATAAGAACGGCGATGGCATTCCTGATCCAACCGTCGTCCTTGTCGGTGTCGATCAGCCGGATAAAGGAGCTGTTGTACCGACATCATTTACACTCTACCAGAATTTCCCGAACCCGTTCAATCCGGCAACAGTGATTAGTTATCAATTACCAGTAAACAGTTTCACGACGATTACAGTGTACGATTTGATTGGAAGAAAAGTGGCAACACTTATCAACGAGGCACAGCCAGCAGGCAATCATTCCGTTCGCTTCAGCGGTGATCGACTTTCCGGAGGCGTCTATTTTTATGTGATGAGTTCGGGCACATTCACCGACGTCAAAAAACTTCTGCTCCTGAAATAACATCTGTCATTCCGGCGACTTGCCCGCCATGCGTTTAGGCGGGAAGCCGGTCCGAAGGACTCCTTCAGAGAATCCATCCCTGTAGGGGCGATCATCGATCGCCCCAGGTCAGTCAGTCACCCTGAGCGAGTGATGCAATGCATCACGAGTCGAAGGGCACCCTGAGCACCCCGAACGCTGTCTGTCGGGCAAGACCGTCCACACTATTTTTTATACCCTCAATATTTTTACCTCCTCCCCATTATAAAATAAAAATCGAATTCCCGCTCAATACCACAACTCACCCATTCATCATTCATAATTAATAATTCATCATTATTTTAGAAAACTCCCTCAGACATTTTTATCCGAAAACCTCAATAGAATCGCTGTTTTTTCTCTTGCTTAATAATCATTTTCTCGCAAGACTTGTGTGTAATAACTGACCGCGAGTCATTCTATTGAAAGTGTCCGTGAACTAGTTCACCCTGAAATGTCGGAAACGCAAGGAACGGCCAGAAAACAATTACAGCGTTTCCGCACTCTTCACACACTCTCATCGTCGCCACCGCAATGGGCATCACCGAACGCAAGGAACGGGAAAAAGAGAGCCGCAAAGAATCGATCATAGACGCCGCACAGAAAGTCTTCTTCGAAAAAGGTCTTCTTCTCTCCACCATGGATGAGATCGCTGAAACAGCGGAGCTCGCCAAAGGGACACTCTATCTCTATTATCACAGCAAGGAGGATCTCTATCTCGCAGTCATGATGCGGGGACTGATGGTCCTGAAGACGATGTTCGACGAGGTCATCACCAAGAATGATCCCGTCGTGCAAACAATGATTAGACTTGCAGATAAGTATACGGCATTCTACCATACGCACAAGAACTATTTCCGTATGCTCCATTTTTTCAACACACCGCAATTACACAAGCAGGTGTCCGACGAGATGATGCAATCGTGCGATCGCTTCAATCAGCAGCTCTGGACATCCATCACCGGCATCATCAATCGCGGAATAACAGAAGGAATAATCCGGAACGACCTCATCCCGATAGAAATCGCGGTGGTGCTGTGGACCAATGCGTCATCGCTGCTGATGCGGATCGACAGTCAATACGAAATGTTTCAACAGAAAATGAATATCGACCTGAACGTCACGCTGCAAAAATCCAATATGCTGATGTTGGAATCAATCTTGACCGAACATGGAAAACTGGAATTATCAAGAGTTATGAAATAACACGAGGGATACATGAAACGCCATCAGAATTTATCTCATAGGCAATTTGACCGGCTGTGTCATCGCAAGCGAGCGAAGCAAACACCGATGAACCGGCGATTGTATCGTCATCTGTCTTTCGACAGACTCCCCGCAATAACGTTGTTCTTTTTACTTTCACTGATCTCGGTAAGCTCGGCCCAAAGCACAGATACGACGCAGCTGTCGCTCTCCATCGATGCCGCTGTCCGGATGGCAGTGATGCACAATCCCGAACTTCAATCAGCACGGCTGGAAGTAAAACGTTCCGATGCACGGGTAATGGAAGCATGGGGATACACAATGCCATCGGTGGACCTGAGCGGTACATTCAATCATATCCTTGAAAAACCGAAAAGTTATTTCCCGGATGCCATTTACTATCCGCTGGTGAAGCTGATGGATTCCACGGCAAAAGTCCCGCGTCCGACCGGTCAGTTGATCGAACTCCCTTTTTCCATGACGCCGACAAATTCGGCGAATGCAGCAGTCAACGTACGGCAGATTCTGTTCAACGGTTCGGTCTTCATCGGCGTCGGTGCGGCGAACATCTATTCTAAACTGGCACGCGACATCTTCATCCAAAAGAAGGTGGAAACCGTATCGAAAGTGCGGAAAGCCTATTATGGGGCATTGCTTGCCCGCGAAGCGCTCACTATGATGCAATCCAATCTAACGAATGCGGAAGAAAATCTGAAAAATGTTCAGTTGATGCGCTCGCAGGGAATCGTTTCAGAATATGACGAACTGCGCGCTTCCGTCGGCGTGGACAACCTCCGTCCGATCGTCATCATGAGCGAGACCAATTTCAACCTTGCCGTCGATAATCTTCGCAATACTATCGGCATTGCGGATACTGTCTATCTGATGCCGACCGAATCACTTGTGCTGCAGGATGTGGACGAGGGTATCATCGCAGCAGCGGACCGCTCCGTGCTGGAAACAAATCCAAACCTGAATATCGTCCAGCACCAGATCGAACTGAATAATGCCTCCGTCAATGCGGAACGCTCAAACTATCTCCCCACCATCATGGCGTTCGGGTCGTATTCTTACACCGCCATTAAGGATGATTACCGTATCTCAACAAATGATTTTTATAAAACGGCATCGGTAGGACTCACCTTCTCGTTGAATCTATTCCAAGGACTGCAGACAAACAGCCGCATAGAGCAGGCACAGTTAGAAAAACAGAAGACGGAAGAACAAAAAGGAAGTCTGGAACGGAACCTGCAAATGGGCGTCCGCTCCCTCATCGGCAATCTGCGGCAGGCGCGGAAACGGGTCGATGCGCAGCAGCGAACAGTCGAAACAGCCGAGCGCGGTTATAAAATCGTTACTGCACGGTTCCTCTCCAACGCCGCAACTCAGCTGGAAGTGAACGATGCGCAGTTGGCGCTCTCCCAGGCAAAAGTGAACCGCATGCAGTCCATCTACGATTATCTCGTCGCTTCCACAGAACTGGATGCATTGCTGGGGAGGCTGCCGGAATACGCACAGGAAACTGAAGAATAATATCATACGCGAAAATGAATTGATTAAAGGAATAATAACAATGAAAACACTGAATATCGTACTCGCCCTCCTTCTTATTGCCGCAAGCTCGGTATTTCTTGCATCATGCAAAAAGAATGAAGCAGTAGCGACAACCCAAAAAATTCAACCGGTGAATATCACCGTGCAGCAAATCCGCCCCTCTTCGATGATCGACGGCATCCAGGTGGCCGGAACGGTGAAAGCGTTCGAGGATGTGATGATGAGTCCCGAAGAAGGCGGCATTGTAAAAGATTGGAAGAAGAAAAAAGGAGACCGCGTGAAAAGAGGGGACCTCATTGTCACACTGAAGGATGAAGTCATTAAGGCCAGTTATGAAGCCGCCGATGCGCAGTACAAAATGGCACAGCTGAACGTGGAAAAACAGCAATCTGTGTACGAACAGCAGGGAATCAGTGAATTGCAATATAAGAATATGCTGTACGGCCGTGATGCAGCTAAAGCCAATGCGGACCTGATGAAAGCGCGCTGGGAACGGACACAACTTCGGAGTCCCATCAACGGTATCGTGGATAATACCATGCCCAATGCAGGTGAGATGGCACCGCCCGGCATGCCGATCGCTCGAGTGGTAAATCTCGAATCAATCAAAATACAGGCAGAGATACCGGAACTCTATTCCGGCGCAATCGCTGTCGGCACACCGGCCGCTGTTTCATTCGACGCCGTTCCCGGAGAACAATTGAATGGGAAAGTGACATTTGTCGGATCCACCGTTTCTGCAGCGAACCGTACCATGCTTATCGAAATCCTTTTGCCGAATCCGAAGGGAAAAATAAAACCGGAAATGGTCGCCAAAGTGAATCTCATCCGCACAAAGAAAAGCAATGCCATCCTGGTCAGCGAGAACATCGTACAACTGGTGGACCGGGACCGGTACATCGTTTATGTGGAAAAAAACGGCGTTGCAGAAGAACGACGCGTCACCATCGGCGGACGCCAGGGCAATCTCGTAGAAATAGTGAGTGGATTGAAAGTGGGAGAATCACTCATCGTCAGCGGATATCAAAAGCTGGTGAACGGATCATCAGTGGTCATCACACAATAAAAAATAATGTTGAATGTTGAATGCTAAATGTTGAATAGAAAATATTGTGCGGGCTGTGAACATGCTATTAAGCATTCATCATTCATAATTCAACATTTGCAATAATCGTCAAGGTGTTGTCTTAGGAGTAACCTCAAATGAAAATATGGAACATAGCCGTCGATAACAGAGTCGCTTCGAGCTGTATGGAACAGCCACTATCAGTATAGTCATGCTGAGCAAGGCGCGGCAATTATATTTCATCCTTCGACTCACTCGCTTTGCGGGATCGTTCAGGATGACAAATGTGCCGCGCCGCGTCGAAGCATGGATAATAAGCCTTAGGAGTATGGGAATATGAAAATATGGAACATAGCCGTCGATAACAAAACAGCGGTCTATCTGCTGATGTTGCTCATCCTCATCTTTGGATACACATCTTACATCGGCATGCCGCGCGAAGCAACACCGGACATCACTATCCCGCTGGTCATCGTCTCCACGCCATACATCGGCGTCTCCCCTGTTGACATGGAAGGACTGATCTCCCAGCCGCTCGAACGGGCGCTGAAGGGATTGAAGGATGTGAAACAGATCAGTTCCGTCTCGAAAGAAGGACTCTCCACTATTCGGATCGAATTCAACACCGGAATCGATGTGGACGAAGCACTCCGTCGCGTTCGGGACAAAGTGAATTCAACCCGCAACCAACTCCCTGCGGACATTCTGGATCCCATCGTTTCGGAAATCAACTTCAGCGAATTCCCCATCATGTATGTGAACGCCGTCGGCAACGTCGGGCTGGCGCGCTTAAAAACCATCGCCGAAGATCTGCAAGATAAGATTGAAGCGATACCGGGCGTGCTGCGTGCGGATGTGACGGGCGGCTTGCAGCCGGAAGTACAGGTGAATGTGGATGTCTATCGGATGAATGCCTATCAGGTAAGTTTTGACGATGTCTCTGGTGCAATCCGGGCTGAAAATCTCTCGATCCCCGGCGGGACGATCGAAACGCAGGAAAAGAATCTGACGGTCCGGGTTCCAGGAGAGTTCAAGCAGGTAAAGCCGCTGGAGGATATCGTATTGAAGATTCAGAACGGCAAAGCAATCTATCTGCGCGATGTTGCAACGGTGGATTATTCGTTCGAGGACCGGCAGACGTACGCACGGCTGAACAATGCCGAGGTCGTTTCCCTCGCCATCCGCAAACGTTCCGGAGAAAACCTGGTGCGTATCGCCGATGAGGTGAAAGAAATTGTTGAAACTGAACAGAAGAACCTTCCGAACGGCATCAAACTCGAAGTCTCCAATGATCAATCCCGCTTCATTAAACGGATGGTCCATGAACTGGAAAACAGCATCTACACCGGAATGTTCCTGGTCGTTCTCGCCCTGTTCATGTTCTTCGGATTCAAGAATTCGATCCTCATCTCAACGGCCATTCCCCTTTCCATGTTCGTCGGCTACATAGTGCTCGGAGCTCTGGGGATAACATTAAATATGGTTGTGCTGTTTGCCCTTGTGCTTGCGCTGGGCATCCTGGTGGACGACGCCATTGTCGTTATTGAAAACACTTACCGACACCAGCAGGAATACGATGAAGACCCGAACACCTCGGCGAAAAAAGCGGCCGGCGAAGTATTTATTCCCGTATTGACATCCACCGTGACGATCCTTTCCGCTTTCGTTCCGCTCTTGTTCTGGCCGGGCATTGTCGGTGAATTCATGAAGTATCTCCCCATCACTCTCATCACTACGCTGACGGCTTCCCTGTTCGTTGCCTACGTCATCAGTCCCGTGCAAGCCGCTGAATTCATCAATTATAAAAAAGAGATCAAAAAAGCGAAATTCAATCTGGAACATCCTCACTGGTATAAAAAATACAATCCTCTCACCATTCTTTATCATAAAGTGGACGAGCACTTCTTTCCGTGGATGCAGAAAAAGTATGTAAAAACACTCCGTTGGACTTTGCAGAACAAAGGAAAAACAATCTGGAGTTCCTTCGCACTGCTGTTGACTGTGATCGTCTTCTTCGGCTTTTTTAACAAGGGAGTAGAATTCTTTCCGAACACCGAACCGATGCAGGTGAGTGTCAGTATCGAATGTCCGGCGGGTTCATCGCTGGAAGTGACCAATGCCATTTCTAAGATCCTTGAAGAGCGGCTGGATAATATTCCAGGACGAAAAGATGTTGAATTCATCGGCGCCAGCGTCGGAACGTCGGACGATATGTTCGACATGGGAGGACAGGGTACGGCGAACAAAGGGCGCATCGCGATTAATTTCATGGAGAAGGATTTTCGAATGCAGAGCACGTTCGAAACGATGGAAGAAGTGCGGAAAGCAACGCTCGGCATCGCCGGCGCCGAAATCCGTTTGACGAAACAGCAAATGGGACCGCCGGTTGGTTCGCCGGTAAACATCGAAGTTTCCGGCGAGGATTATGCGCAGCTTGCGGCGTTAAGCAAACAGATTCGCGAAAAAATCAAGGATGTGCCAGGTCTTGTCGATCTGAAGGATGACTACAACACCGGGCGCCCGGAAGTGGAAATTATTGTTGACCGGGAAAAGGCTGGATTGCTCTATACCAGTACCGGTCAGATCGCATCGACTGTCCGCGCGGCCATTGCCGGCGTTGAAGCGTCCAAATACCGAGTTGGTGAAGATGAATACAAAATTCGTGTCCGGTTAAAGGAAGATCAGCGTACCGCCCCGGCGGATCTGGAAAATCTCCGCATCAATTTCATGAACAGGCGCGGACAATTATTGTCCATACCGATCACCTCCGTAGCAGACATCCGGCGTACCACCTCAGTCACCGATATCCGCCGTAAAGACCAGAAACGGGTCATCACTGTCAGCGCCGATGTCTCCGACCGCGTTGAATCCGAAGTACTCACCGACGTGAGAAGGATTGTCGGTTCTATTGCCATGCCGAATGGATATGCGGTTAAACTGACCGGCTCGCAGGAAGAGCAGCAGAAAGCATCGGCCTTTTTAAGTAAAGCATTTATCATCACGCTGTTAATGGTCTTTTTAATCATGGTAATGGAGTTCAATTCCATGAAGGTACCATTTGTTATCATGATCTCCGTCGTTCTCTCCTTAATTGGTGTATTGTTCGGACTTTTGGTCACACGAACTGCCCTGAGCGTGATGATGACCGGCGTCGGTATTGTGGCGCTTGCCGGTATTGTGGTCCGGAATGGAATCATTTTGCTCGATTTTGTAAAACATAAACATGCCGAAGGGGGGCTGCCGCTGGACGAAGCTTTAGTAGAAGCAGGAAGAGTTCGTTTACGGCCCGTGATGTTAACGGCCGCTGCCGCCGTGCTTGCACTGATTCCAATGGGGACCGGTTATGATTTTAACTGGACGGAATTTCACTTTGTCACCGGCTCTGAAAGCGCAGGTTTCTGGCGACCGCTTGCCGTTGCGATCATCTTTGGTTTGACGATCTCTACATTTCTCACACTCATCGTCGTGCCGACCGCCTATTCGCTGATTGATGAATACACGGAAAAAGCAAAGGAATGGATCCGAAACAGGTTCTCAGAGAAAGAGAACGAATAGTGATGCAGTCCACCTTTGAGGTGGGCTACACCTTACGATAAATCTTGCGCCACCTTTCGGAAGTGGAAACCATAGATGGCAAATCCGATCGCCAACGAGAAGAATTTAGGTTTGCGGAAGAGTGTCCAGAAAAATAATTTCCAGTAATAGATCCGGCCTTTCCCCAATACTCCCAGCCTGACAATGGATCGCAACAATGCCCGGACATAATTGGGATTGAAGTGGAAGATCTTTTTCTTTTTCGGATCGAATGTTTTCAAGAATGTCATGATCCGTTCATAATATTCTTTATGGGAATAGATGGTCTGTACGATCTGCTTATAGCCGTTCAGTAATGTTTCCAGCTCCATGGCAGGAGTAAAATTCATCGAAAAATCAGTATTGCTTCCGGTAAAATGCGACAACATTCTTCCTTCACCCAGCATTCGTTTATGAAGAGCCGTCCCTTTCGGCGCGTTCAGTAATCCAACCATTGCGGTAACAATTCCGCTCTTCTGGATAAATGAGATCATGTCGTCGAAGATCTTTGCATGATCATTGTCGAAGCCGACAATGAACCCTCCCTGCACTTCAATCCCTGCTTTTTGTATCTTCGTCACACTCGCGATCATGTCCTTGTTTTTGTTTTGCGATTTGTTGCATTCAAGCAGGCTCTGTTCATTCGGCGTTTCAATGCCGATGAAGACCGATTCAAATCCTACCGTCGCCATCAGATGCAGTAATTCATCGTCATCGGCAAGATTGATGGACGCTTCCGTATTGAGATAGAACGGACTCTCATGCCGATCCATCCACTCAGCAATCGCCGGAAGAATCTCCTTCTTCAGTTTGTTCTTGTTCCCGATGAAGTTATCATCCACAAAAAATAATGGCCCATGCCAACCGGCACGATAGATCGCATCGAGTTCGGCAATCACCTGATCTTTCGTTTTCGTCCGCGGACGCCGCCCGTACAGAACCGTAATATCACAGAAATCGCAGTCGTACGGACATCCGCGGGAGTACTGGATATTCATGGAAGAATAATATTTCTGCTCCACCAGCTCCCAGAGCGGAAGCGGCGTCTTGGTAATATCAGCCCACTCTTTGGTACGGTAGAGATGCTTCGGTGTTCCAGCGGCAAGATCATAGAGAAACCAGGGCAGGGTGATCTCTGCTTCGTTCAGCACAAGGTGATCGACATGTTCATACAGATCATAGCTGCTGGTAAACAGCGGCCCCCCGGCAACGATCACGGCATGCATCGCCTTGCAACGCTCAATCACCGTATTTGCCGATTCACTTTGAATGGACATCGCACTCAGAAAGACATAGTCAGCCCATTTAATCTCTTCATCCGAGAGTTGCCGTGTATTGAGATCGACTAATTTTTTGTTCCAGTCCTTAGGGAGCAGCGACGCTACGGTGAGCAATCCGAGGGGCGGGAAACTAGCTTGTTTTGATACGAACTGCAGTGCGTGCTTGAAACTCCAGAACGATGTGGGGTATTCCGGATATACTAAGAGGATGTTCATTCCGTTCCTTGTATCTCTCGTAGACAAACCAATCTATTTCAGGTAAATCTAATGTACTTTTTTCCTGTGGTATTCTCCAATACTGAAACCGCGAAACCAGCTTTCTTTGTCCGATTTATAAGCTCGCGGGACATGTTCTTATGGTGTTTACTGTGCTCTTCCTCGATATTACTCTTGCCGTGGCATTCGAAACAGTGATAAAAAACACTCGATTATTGTTTTGACCAGGGCGTTGCGGTACAGTACTATTTCATCCTCTTGCTGTTTGTTTTCATCAAAGGATTTTTCTAAAATGGTTTCGAAAGATTCCTCACACTAATCAACATTATCGTCAGGCCGTCTAATGAGTTTTACCATACCAATCTCGCAGAAGCGGGTACCGTTCTCCGGAAACCGGTGGATGCAATTTGTCGCCGTAATCTTTGCGGCAGCATGGATCGAATCGCTGGCAGGCACAACTGATATTTCCAACTGGATTCTCGAAAATATTTTAACGGTCCTGTTTGTTCTCTTCCTGATCTTCTCCTACAAGAAGTATCAGTTCAGTGACGCTGCATATTTGTTGATAGGAGTATATCTTTGCCTGCATGTGTACGGCTCCCAGTACACCTATGCTGAAAATCCATTTGGATATTGGCTGAAGGATCTCTTTCAATTGTCCCGAAATCACTATGACAGAATCGTGCATTTCAGTTTCGGATTCCTGCTGGCCACTCCGCTTCGCGAGATTTTCCTGCAGTGGCTGAAATATCCTGCATGGGTCGCATGGTTGTTGCCGATTGAACTGACATTATCCGTGAGTGCATTCTATGAGTTGGTCGAATGGGCGGTTGCCGATATTTTTTTTCAGGCACAGGGTGCGGCCTATTTAGGAACGCAGGGGGATGTGTGGGATGCACAGAAGGATGTCTTTCTTGCCCTGTCCGGTGCGATTATTGCGACCAGCATCGTTTCATTGATCAAGAAGATGATCGGAGCCAAAACATTCTGAACTATCAGTAATAAGCAAAAGTCCCGGACATTGCCGGGACTTTCTTTTTAAGAGTGCGATCTGCGGTTCATTCTCCTGCACTGATTGTCTTTGCGATCATCGGCAGCGGATTTCCGCCCTGAAGAGAATCGATAAAATCAGTCTTCGTAAAATATCCGTCCGCTGGAACCATTGCCATCGCATCCTTTAGATACTCTTCTGAAAGTCCCGACAGCAGATACACGAGTGTGTCAGAATTAATGGACTTGATAAAACGGAGCGTCACCAGACCGTTCATTCCATTCATCCCAATATCCAGTAAGACAAGATTTGGAGAAAAATTACGCACTTTCCGCAAACACTCATTGCCGGACAGCGCTGTTTCTATGTGGATGTGGTCATAGACAGATTTCAACAATTCAGCAACAAGCTGTAAAAACGCCTTGTTATCATCAACAATTAAAATTCTAAACGAATCACGTCCCTTCGACATTGTGTTTTTCATCAGCCGTTTGGCCACGGTTGCCTCCCCCACCTGAATAAAAAGTTTCCGACAAAACTCCCTGGTATGATTTTTTTTTAACGCAGGAAAATCAGTCCCATTCTGCCCTCACGGATTACGCAATCGAGCATCCCCTGCTCTGGAGTAATATAATCTTTTTGCGAATCGCAAGAAAGCACCTACTTTAATTTGCGACACACCGATTTGCATTGCGGCAGCGAGATGTTCGGTATGATTATTCTTCAATCCTGAGGTCTTTCAAAAATCCCCAAATTGAGTTGAAGGCATTACTCATTTCCTCTTCAGTAAAATCTCCATGTCTTTTCCCTTTTATCACAATAAGTGTATTCATAACGTCATTCGCTCTCAATGCATTGTGCAACATTACCGCCTGTGAAAACGGCACAGTATTATCTTCATCACCATGAACCGTCAGAACAGGAGGGGTTGATGAATTCACATAGGTCATAGGAGAACAACTTTTGTATATCGCTTCCTTCTTCGAGGTGTCACCGACCAGCTTTTCCATGAAACTTTCGGAATGCCAGTGTTCTACCTGCTCTCCGATATCGCTCACGCCGAACCAGTTAATCACTGCCGCGACTCTTAAATCTCTTGTGATCGGCTTGTTGGGAATTGCAATTTCATTGTCAGTGGTGAGGAATCCTGTCATCAACGCAAGGTGTCCCCCCGCCGATTCTCCCGAAACGACGATCCGCGTTGTATCGAACTTATACTTTTCTGCGTTTTCATAGATCCAATTCAATGCCATTCGACAATCCGCGATACATGCAGGGAACGGCGACTGGTCCAACAATCGGTAATCGATATTCACTACCGCCCAGCCTTTATCAATGTACGGCAGAAAATTGAGATTCCGTACCGATCTTGTCAAACCATTCCATCCTCCTCCATGGATATAGAGCAGCACCGGCTTTCGGTTGGGTGAATATTCGACCCAGGGTTCACCCCCCGTATTTCTGGCAGGAACATACGCATCCAGTTTCAATTCAATACTATCAACGGTAAGATATATAATGTTCGGAATCACTATTGATTTGCTGTACAGACCGGCCATAGCATCGGAGTTGGAGAGCGGTCGCTGTGCACAGGAAATACAAATGAGCGGCAAAATTAAAAGAATTGTGGAAGTGACTGATTTATTCATAAATATGGACGGATAGCGGTGCATGTACAGTCAAGCACCTTGTTGTTGAGTGCTCTGAATATTGGGTCATAATACGCGAGGAATGCCATAGTATCAAGTGCCGATATCACCGGATATATCGGTGAACGTTTTTTTAATACGCTATAACAAAACCATAAATAGTGAAATTATGCTTGTGTTGATGTTGAACACCGCAGAATAATCTGTTGAGAATGGATGAAGATAAAACAGTGTTGCTTTCGATAAATCATTTAATTTGTCTCCAGTATCGATTCTAAATAGAAGCGGTATCAAAAATACCTCATCAATGTCATCCCGATCCCGCTAAAGCGGGATCGGGATCTCGGTTTTTGACTTCAAGTATTAAAAACGAGATCCCTCATTTACCCCGTTGGGGCTTGTCCCTTTTGCCGACACGAAGTGTTCCTTCGGAAAGGCATCCTCCAAAGGAGTCCTTCGGACCTTCGGGAGGGTCTTCGTTCGGAATGGCAAATAAAATTCATTTTTTTGAGACCACTTCTAGTTTGCCAGTATTTCTCAAACGCTTCGCCAGCCCGACTGTCATGTCCAAAAGGGGTGGTGTCGCCGCTGGCGAGTCCAATGTATTCTCACTGTACATCAGACAGAACTATCCACATTTAAAATGTGCAGCGGACAATGTTGTCTGTTTCATTTTCCGATGAATAAAAATAATAATACAAAATTATCGTATTAAGTAAGACCATTCCAAAATTAGACTAATTTTAGATGTTTATGTCTGGTATGATAATTGTAGATATCCTTCGTGTAGTTTGCAGAACTGCATATTTTTCAATTATTAAAGGAGTATCTATGAAAAACCTGTTTACAATTTTGATCATTGCCATGCTTGGACTTATTTCGTGCAAGGATGATGATACATCAACTCCGGTATCAAACACGACGAAAGTAACGTCGTACGACACCGCTGATGCAATAAAAGGGGGGATACTCTACGACAAGTTTTGGTCTACTGAAGCAGGGTACGATATTTCCGATGCGGCGAAAATCAGTCATTTAAGTAAATACGGCGATTTCTATCGTTGCAAACAGTGTCATGCGTGGGATTTAATGGGCACTGCCGGATCATATATCAATAGAGGACCCAAAGCCAGCACCGTAAGTACCGCAGGAAGGCCGAATGTTGCGGCAACTCTTCTTCCTTCGCTCTCAAAAACTCCTCAAGAATTATTCGATGCTATCAAAAAGAGCACTGGACGAAGAAAACTTACTGATTCCTCTGCTGTCACGGCATATTCCACCGCGAGCCCGACAGTGGGAGATCAAATGCCTGATTACAGCACATTGTTGACCGATGCACAAATTTGGAATCTGGTGAAATACTTAAAAGAAGGAGCTGTTGACGTAACACAAATATACGATGCAACATACACTGGAACATATCCATCCGGCAAAGCATCATACAGCTCCATTGGGAAAAACGGAGATGCTGCAGCAGGAAATACATTTTATACGACTAACTGCTCTGGATGCCATGGTTCTGACGGAACATCGATTGCAAATCTTGACGGCACTACAGGAATGACGGCAGGAAAATTTGTCCGGACAAAACCAAATGAAGCACAGCACAAAATAAAATTCGGTCAGTTGGGAACAAGTATGAAATCGACGAATTTAACGATTAACGAATTAAAAAATCTATATAAGGCGCTTGCCGATACATTGACGTTCCCGAATTAACAGGAATTATCGGAGAGACATTAAAGGGCTGCGTTGGCGGCCCTTTTTTTTGTATAGCACATTTGTCGGTGCTTTGCGACCGCTAAAAAAAACGGTTTGTCCAATCATGCATCGGTGAACAAATTCGGTCTGCAATGTCCGCTAATCATTTCTCTGTGTTACCGGTCAGCGATTTTTCGTATATTCATTCCATAAAAATATTACAAAGGGAAAAATAGTATGAAAAAGATTTTCGTTATACTCTTTTGCTTTTCTGCGCTTCTTATTTCACAGAAACGACCGTTCACCATTGCGGATCTCTATAAAGTAAAATCCATTGCCGCACCGCAATTTTCCCCGGATGGAAAACGAATTGTCTTTACAATGACCGAAAGCTTCCTGAAAGAAGGAAAGACCAATTCCGAACTCTTTCTGATGAATGCCGATGGTTCGGGTCAGCGGAAATTGACATCGAATCCCGGTGCAGATTACTCTCCGCACTGGTCGCACGACGGAAAGGCGATCTATTTTCTTTCCACTCGTAAAAACGGTGCACAATTGTGGAAGCTTTCTCTTGAAGGGGGCGAGCCGGAACAGATCACCAATATTTCCACCGGCGTTGATAATGTGAAGTTGTCGCCGGACGGAAAAGGATTCCTCTTCTCTTCTGATGTGTATCCCGAATTCGGCGCTGATGATGCCATGAACAAAAAGACTGATGAAGCAAAAGAAAACGGACCGCTCCAGGCGCATATGGCAGATCAGCTGCTCTACCGGCATTGGACCTCGTGGGCGGATGGAAAACGGACACACTCTTTCATTTATTCTTTTGAAACAAAGAATCACATCGATTTGACCCCGGGCAATTATGACGCGCCGGGATTCGGTATGAGTGCTGCAGAAATCTCCCCCGACGGAATGGAAGTCTGCTTTACCTCCAATCACGACAAGGTGGAAGCGACATCGACAAATAAGGATTTATTCCTGGTTCCTGCTGTCGGCGGAGAGACAAAGAATATCACACAGGCGAATCTTGCGTATGACGGCGAGCCGGTCTATTCTCCCAATGGAAAATATATTGCATTCAAAACACAAAAGATCGCCGGATATGAAGCTGATCTGTTTCGCATTGCGTTCTATGACCGCTCAACCGGGAAGGTCGAAACAATCACCGAAGGGAAATTCGATAACTGGGTGGAATCATGCTGCTGGTCGCCGGATTCTAAAACATTGTATTTCACAGCGCAAGTGCAGGGAAACGTCCCTCTCTATTCACTTGATGTGAAATCCAAAACAATTACGCTTGTTTTGAATGCCAAAACTATAGATGCGTTCGATGTTGCTCCGGATGGGAAATCACTGATCTACACGCGACGCAGCATTGGCGAACCGGTCGAATTGTGGAAAGCATCGCTGGAAAAAGGAACTGCAAAAAATCCAGTTCGGTTGACAACGTTCAACAAACCGGTCGAAGATTCCGTTGACATTCGTCCTGCCGAAGAACTCTGGATCCAATCTCCGACTGGAAAAAAGATCCACACATTCCTTGTGAAGCCGCACAATTTCGATCCGAAGAAAAAATATCCTCTTATCCTGAATGTTCACGGCGGACCGCAATCACAATGGGCGGATGCATTCCGCGGTGACTGGCAGGTGTATCCCGGTTCGGGATATATCGTTGCATTCCCGAATCCGCACGGATCCACGGGGTACGGACAGGAATTCACCGCAGCAATCTCCAAAGACTGGGGTGGCAAAGTGTATCAGGATGTGATGGCGGTAGCCGATTCTCTTTCCAATATTTCCTATGTCGATGCAGACCGTATGGGAGCGATGGGCTGGAGTTACGGCGGATATATGATGATGTGGTTAGAAGGACATACCGATCGATTTAAGGCAATAGTCTCTATGATGGGAGTCTATGATCTGCGGGCGATGCATGGAACGACAGAAGAACTTTGGTTTCCCGAGTGGGATTTGAACGGCGCTCCGTACGATAATCCGATGTATCAACAGTGGTCGCCGAATAATGTCGTGAAGAACTTCAAAACTCCTTGTCTTGTCATCACCGGCGAACGCGACTACCGTGTGTCGTACAATCAAAGCCTGGAATTCTTCACCGATCTGCAGAAGATGAATGTTCCGTCACGTTTGATTGTTTTCCCGAATGACGGGCATTGGCCGAGCAATGTAAAGTCCATGCCGCTTTATTATAATGCGCATTTGGATTGGTTCCACAAATATCTCGGCGGCGATTCTGCTCCGTACGATATGACGAAGATGATCCGGAATCAGGCGATTGAATAATCGATTGTACAACCTTCGGATGGTTGAAATAGTTTACGCTCTAGACCATCCGAAGGTTGACCGTAGAAAATAAAAAATCCCGACCTCACTGACCGGTTTTTTTTATAAACTGATATTACGCAAATATATTTTTGCGCCTAAATTATTAAGGTCGTCATGCCAGAGTGCTCCTGTCGGGCATCCATTTTAAAGATACCCGCTAAAAACATATGGGGATGACGAGTATATTTTAGATTTTTACTTAGCATCAATTATATTGTCTGCTTTCTCTCACCTATTCATATACTCAACTTCTCAACGACTTTTCTATCTATTTTACAAGCATCATCTTCTTTAACTGTATACTTTCACCGCTGCGCAGACGAACAAAGTAGACGCCGCTCGCCTGATTGCGGGCATTGAATATTACCTGATGATATGTTCCCGCCCGGCGCTCCTCGTGCAGCAATGTAGCCACTTCGCGCCCAAGCAGATCATACACCGTTAGTGTCGTTAAACCATCTTTCGCCAGGGTAAATTCAATCGTTGTAACCGGATTGAACGGGTTCGGATAATTTTGCCACAGCGTAAAGACTGCCGGGGCTGTCCCAACTTCCACGGTGACGGCAACGGAATACCGGTGCGCTCCGTTTCCATCGATCTGTTTCAATCGGTACGCGTAGGTGGCGGCAGGAAGTTTTTCCTTGAACGAATAATTCCTGGGAGAAGATGATGTCCCGCTTCCTTCCACAAATCCCCCCTTCGTCCAGGCTCCTCCCAGTGCCGTACCGGTTAATGAAGAAAGAGTCCGTCGTTCAATCTCGAAGCCATAATTATTCCATTCGGTCGCCGTTGTCCAGCGCAGTTCAGCATTCAGCCGGTCCGAAAATCCACTGAAAGATGAAATCTCCACCGGCAGCAATTCTTCCTTTTCTACGATGACGAATTGGCTGAAACTCGAAATCCCGCTAAACCACACTTCGCCGGTTTCGGACCGTGCACTGTCCGCAGAAGCAACTTCCGTCCAGGCACCGTCTGCTGTGGATTCCCGCTTGAACAATTGAACGCCTCCAGGGAAAAAGTCGGCCCGCGGATCGATGATGCCGGATCCCAACGTGAACCTGGCCTGGGTCAGAAACGTTCCGGCGGAACCGTATGCATTCAAAATGAAGTACCTATTCCCTTTCACACTGGAATATCCCTCCGGTGTAGTATTGGGCAACACCGACAATTCCGTCGCAACAAGATCCACCGCAGCGTCGAAATCGTCTGACAGGTTCAGCGAAATATTTCCCAGCGGGATGCTGCCGGATTGGGATCCTGTTGTGCAGACGCAGACGCCGCTGCCGACAGGAACATTCGACGACACCCACGCTGGCGCATTCACCAGCGCCGCGTCGTTTCCGTGAATGGAGTCAGCGGCTGCCGATCCGCTTCCTTCGTTGAATTGAAGATAGGATATCAGCCCGGGATGATTTCCGGTGAGCGTCCGGTGCATGTTCTCTCGAATCTGCTGTACGGTCCGCTCGCTGTTCCAAACACGCAGCTCATCAATGGAACCGTTAAATATCCCCTGGGCTCCATATCCTATGATATAACGATCTCCTCCTGTCCATAAAGTATTGACGTTCACAGGAGTGCCGACGGCATTTCCATTCACATACAAACGCATCATGCCGCCGTTCACCGCAACGATAGCCACATGGTGCCATGTATCGGGAGTAAGGGATGATTGATCAGTAACTATTTTCGCGTTGCCATCAAATGCAAAGTGACGAAACTTCCCGCCGCTGATATCCAACGCATGAGAGTATGAAAACATGGGACCACCTGCATCCGTTCGGGCAAAGATTGTTTGATTGGCTGTTGTGTGCGGCTTTATCCACATCTCGATCGTATATGTTGTCGGCGTAGATAAAGGAATGGTGCCGTATCGTGTATTTGATCCGTCGAATGACAACGCCGTTCCCGCGTATGGCGAATTCGTTGGGTATGGAATCGCACATGAATTGACCGCTGTAGAGGGTGTAAAATAATTGGTCACTGTTCCGTTGCCATTATATCCAAACGCAGCAACGTGGTACGTCTGCCCCGCTTCAAGATTTGTTACAACGACAGAATCACCAGTACTGTTATAGACAACATAATTTCCCGCTCCGATCTGTGAACCGGATCCAAATGCCGCGTGTGCGGAATATGATGATCCGTCAACAGGCGTTCCGTCAACAGCGCTTCCGGATTTCACAATGACCAGATGATTCTCTGCATCTCCTTTTTGCCACTTGATCGTTGCCTTATATGACGTGACGGTTGAAAACGTCGCGTGAGAATCGCGAACGGTCGGTTCTGACGATAACGCCGTTCCGCTTGAAGTGAGAATATTGGGAGAAGTGAATGCATTGGAATAGAACGTGATGTTCGAACTTTTTGTGCCGGCCGTCAGCGGGGTCAATATCGAAATGATACGAACACTGTCATTCGAAACAACTGAGGCGCTCACGGGCGAAATGGTAAATTCAGCGTTTGAGCTTTTCACAGAATCAATCTGAAGCGAAAGCGGTCCGTAATTCTTCACCCATGCAGTATCCGGTGATGAACCGCCGATGCCAATGTTGCTGTGGGCAAACACTGTTTTTGATGGATTGAAATTTGATCCGGGAATCTTGACATCGGATACGACTCTCGAAGGAGAATTGATCAGTTGTGCATTGTTGCCGCTGCCGGTGATGTTATATGCGGTCGTACCGCTCGATTCATCAAAACGGAAATATCCGATCAGGCCGGCTTCATTCCCAGAAAGCGATGCATTCATACCTGATTGAATTTGTGTCTGTATGCGTGCGGAATTCCAAATTCTAAACTCATCGACTTTCATGTTGGCATACGGATCAGACCAATTACTTCTGCCGATATAGTTCAATGTCCGCGTCACATTCAACGGAGCCCACAAGGATCCACTGACAACTTCTGTACCATTAATAAAAATTTTTGCCGTAATGCCGTTCAAAACACAGGCAATATGATTCCATGTATTCAACGGAAGTGCTGCGGGGGCCTGGATCATTTGACTTGATGTACCTTGAAATACATGCAGGGAAACCTGGCCGGATGTTCCCGTACTGACTGCTACAAGAATATTGTTCGAACCTGCTCCGTTGCCAAAATCCATGAGCCGGGCATAGTTGACGATGTTTCGAACATAGACCCACGATTCAATCGTAAAGTTACCGTTGAACCATACACCATCGGCAGCATCTGCGTATTGATTCGATCCGTTCAGATCGACCGCATTTCCGGCTGAACTTGCCGGGAGATACGCACCCGTTCCGCTGAGCGGAATCTTAGTTATCGATCCGGCATTATGCGTAAATACCAATGTATCATTCGCTTGTGCAATGGCTGTCGGCGAGTAGGTGACATAAAACTTCTGGCTTGCCGATGCAAGCAGTGATGCGCTCGTCGGACTCAGAGAATACTGTGCATTCGATTTTGTCACCGAAGAAATGATTAGCGTATCCGAACCGCTGTTCGTCACTGTGACGCTGTCTGTTTTCGTTTGATATAATCCGACATTGCCGAAGGCGTTACTGGAAACAGACGATGAAAATACCGGATGAATCCCTTTGCCATTCACAAGAATGGTATCGGATGTTGTTGTTCCGTTGTGGACAATATTAATGACAGAGGATTTGGTTCCCGTTGAAGTCGGTGCGAACGTAATGTAGAGCTTTCCGCTATCCGACGCATTTATGGAAAACGTTGTCGGACTCACCGTAAATTCCCCCGAACTTGAAGAAATATTGGACACCGACAGCGTTGCATTACCGGTATTTTTTATATAGACACTATCTTTTTTATTGCTTGAAACGAGAACAACTCCATATGCTTTGGATGAATCTCGTAAAGAAATCACCGGACCCGTGCCTGTTCCGCTGACACTAACTGTATCTGAACCGGCGGCAGTATTATCAGCGAATACTATTTTTGCATTAACAACCGCCGCTGTTGTCGGGGTAAATGTGATCAAGAATTTTAGACTATCCCCAATGGCTACTGTTCCCGTTATCGGTGAAACAGTATATTGTGCATTTGTCGATACAGCATTGGTAACTGATAATGCTACACCGCCGGTGTTTTTAACATAGATACTGTCGGTTTTGCTTGATCCGAGATTCACGCTGCCGAATGCTTTCGATCCTGGGTTGGCAACAAATGTTGCCGGAAGCGGAACAGTATTTCTTAATAAGGAAATGGATGATGATGCCTGCCCAATCGCTGCAATATCCATTTTCCCATCACCATCAAGATCTGCCGAACGGAGATTCCACGTGTTCGATCCGATTGCATAGGCGACCTCTGCCGCAAATGATGAAGTGATCAACGTTCCTGATGTGAAATTATTTTTTAATATAGAAACAGATGATGATGCTGAATTTGAAGCAATATCCGGTTTGCCGTCGCCGCTGAAATCGCCGATGGTGATCGTGCGATTTGCCGGTGCTGCATAATTCACTCCGGCACCAAAGGTGATTGCCCCCGCCGCGCTGGTATTTTGAAATACTCGTACATACCCGCCGGAGCCGCAAGCAGCCGCAATCTCCGGTTTGCCGTCACCGGTAAGATCGCCGATCGCCATTCCAAAACAGGATGCAGACATATCTTGCTTTGCGTTAAAAGAAACGGTGCCGACAGAGCTGGTATTGCGGAAAACTGAAATGCCGCCTGCATTATAGCACACTGCCGCTATATCCAATTTGCCGTCACCGTCAAAATCACTGAGATGAACTTCGCGGGGACCGCTTCCTGATGTTAACGAGAGAACAGATGATATGGAAATTGTTCCGGGCGTGCTACTGTTCTTGTAGACGGTGATTTGGTTTCCTGAATTATTTGCAACGACCACTTCCGGCTTTCCATCACCGTCAAGATCGCCGATAGCGCTGCCGTGTGCTGCCGTGAGTGTGTAATCCATTCTTGCGGCCATTGAAACAGAACCGCTGGTGCTCGTGTTCCTGAATATTGAAAAACGGTCACCGTTAACCTGAGCTGAAAGAACATCAAGTTTTCCATCACCATCGATATCTCCCACCGCAACATCCAAACCGCTGTAGGGACTCGTGGAAAAATTCAACGGTGTTGCAAAAGAGAATGATCCGGATGTACTTGTATTTCTCACAACATTCATTCCGTTCGAACTTTCATTTCCAGTAACCAAATCAGGTTTACCATCATTGTCAATATCAGCAATGAACATTCCGTAACCGTTTGCTGTTGCCGACGTTGTCACATTGGCTGCAAATGAGCCGGACGTGACCTGATTGCTGGTGTTGAATTTGACGATAAATCCATTTCTGGAATGTGCCTGAAGATTGTCTGTCTGTACCGTTATCGGTGCGTACGTTGCACCTGTTGGAACGGCGACGGTTATTGTTGTATCGGTGGAAGCGGACACCATTCCTTTCGTTGTGCCGAAATAGACTGTATTGTTTGCAGGTGTTGGACTAAAACCACTTCCTAAAATAACCACTGATGTCCCGGCTGCTCCGCTTGCGGGAGTAAACGATGTAATCACCGGAACAATTCCTTTTGCCTGAACTGAAATTGCCGATGGTGATCCGGATGCATTGTGAGTCAATGTTATTGTTCCGCTTTGCGTACCCAGCGAAGTCGGCGTGGCGGTGATGTACAGCGTTGCACTGGCACCGGTCGCAAGGCTCATTGTATCAGGCGAGAAAGTGAACTGTGCGTTATTAGAAGAAATGTTTGTAACATGTAAAAAACCACCTCCGGTATTTGAGATGGTAATACTGTCTTGCTTGTTTTTTGAAAAATATATATTACCGAAGTTCTTTGATGTTGCTGATGGAGAATAGACCGGAACATTGACCGGCGCTGTTGAAGGAATCATTCTGGTCAAACCATTATAGATTGTTCCATTCAAACTATTCCCCGAAGCGTCGTACGCTGTGGTTCCCGAAGACTCATCGAATCGCAGATACGAAACAAGGCCGGTTTCATTTCCGGCAAGAGACGCGTAACTGCTTTGTATTTCTGACTGCGTGCGCGCCACATTCCAAAGTCGAACTTCGTCTATATTCCCGTCAAAGGGATTCAGTGAATAGACAGAGGTGTCCTGTCGTCCGCCGATGCGGATTGTTGATGCGACCGGACTGTATCCCGATACTGCCTGCGAATTTTTTAATGCGCCATCAACATACAATTTCCGGTTTGCACCGTCATAGGTCAGAGCAATGTGATGCCAATTGTTGTCACCCCATGTCGTTGTAACTTCCGTTCCTCCCTGCATTCCCACTTTTATTCCTTGAGCTTCCGGCGTGGATGAATTCGTTGTCAGGATATACCAGTTTTTCACCGGGACTTGATTCCTCCCTTTGTCAATCACGGCACCCCATTGCCAAGTCGCACCGATCTTCATCCAAAGCTCCACTGTGAAATTCGCTGTTGACAACGCTGCACTGGACGGAATGTCGATGAATTTCGAGGTACTGGTAAAGGTCAGCCCATTCCCGGAATTCGCAGCTGCTTGAAACACACCGCTTCCGGTGATGGAAATTGAATTGGGTGATCCGCTTGCATTATGCGAAAGTGAGAGCGTAGTATTATGGGAGGCCGCCGGTGCCATCGGTAAAAATGTGACATAGACTTTTTGACTTGCTGACGGTGTAAGAATTGCCGTCGAAGGAGAAATCGTATATGATCCATCTCCTGATGTTATCGTACCGATATTCAACAGTCCGCCGCCTGTATTGGTTACGACAAAACTGTCTTGTTTCGCCACACCAATGTGTACGGAACCGAATGCTAAGGATGACGGTGTTGCAGAATATGCGGGTGTTCCGATGTAAGCCGTTGAAGAGACAAATGAGGCGGTGGAGTTTTTCGACAATGTCTTTCCTCCGCCGGTCAGGTCGTATACCTTCGCACCGCTTCCTTCGTCAAAGCGGTAGTATGCAAGCAAGCCGGTTTCGTTCCCGGCCTGCGATTTATAATTAGCTTGTATCTGAGCCTGCGTTCGTGCCGTATTCCATATCCGCAGTTCATCTATTTGTCCGTTGAACAACGGTTGGGCGGGTATCACTATGCCGCGTCCCACGTAAGCGACACCGCTGCCGCTGTAGTCACTGGCGGAGACGTAGGATGCCATCTGCACTCCGTCCTGATACATTAAACGGGTGTTTGTGGCCGCGTTATAGGTAAAAGCCCAGTGATGCCATTCGGTGTTGTACGCCAATCCGCTCAAGTCCATCGGTGAACCATAAAAATCGAATGTCATCGTGGAAGCATTCCTCCAGCCGATATGAAGACCCTGGTTATTGGATGTTGTCCCCTGGCTGACGATGTAACCGCTCGCGTTGGCTGATCGCTTAGCCCAGAACTCCACCGAGAACGAACTGTTGGCAAAGTTTGGACCTGCGGCAACACTGTCATAACTGTTTGATCCGTTGAATTGCATCGCTTGACCGGCGGTCGAAGCTGCTGTGAACGCTTTTGTAGCAGTAACGCTTACGGTGGTCGGCGATCCGCCCGCAGAATGATAGAATGAAACATTCCCGTTGGATGTACCTGCCGGAAGTTCTGCCGTGAAAGTAATATAGAATTTTTGGCTTCCTGATGCCGCAATGACCGCCGAGGTTGGACTTATCGAATAATTGCTGTTCGGCCCTTTGACGGAATCGACCTGAAGCGAAATAGCACCTGAGTTAGAAATGGTGACACTGTCAATTTTTATATTTCCAACCTGCACAGTACCAAAGGCAAGAGACGTCGGACTTGCAGAAGAATTCGCCGTAGCGCCGTTTCCGCTGACGGTAAGTGTATGCGGACTACCGTACGCATTATGTGTTACGGTAAATGTTCCATTTTCAGCCTGAACTACCGTTGGAGCAAATGTTACAATGAATTTTCCGCTGTCGTTTGATGCAATGGCCGCTGTTGTTGGTGCGATAGTGTATCGCGCATTATTGGATGTCACCGAAGAAACAGAAAGATTTGTCGCACCAAAATTCTTCACATAAAAGCTATCTTTCTTTGTTCTCGTGGTCTGCACATTTCCGTAACTGAGCGATGCTGTATAATTATTATAATACGGTGCCGGAAATCCTGCTGTTGAACTCTGCCATGTCGGTGTATAATTTGTTCCTCCTAATGTGAGGTTTCTTTCTCCCATGGTTTTATCCTGAACAGTTGTACCGCTCCCTTCATCAAACCGCCAGTACGCCGCCAGTCCGGATTCATTACCGTATAATGAGTTTGTCATATCTGCGTAGATCTGTTCCTGAGTGCGTGCAACGTTCCATATTCGTATTTCATCAATTGTGCCGGTAAAACCGGAATACCACGGTGCGGCTGAATTTGTGCCGACATACAAAGGAAGCGAAGTATTTTTGCTGAAGACTCCGCTCGTTGTTGCCTTCAGAACACCATTTACATAGAGCTTTGCTGTCGTTCCGGAATATGTAACAGCAAGGTGATACCATACACTCTGTGTTCTTCCGCTTGAATATAAAGCCATTTCCGTGCCGCCGGTCCCCATCCGTACAATCCATCCGTAATTATCGGGTGCGATCGATATTCCGGTCGAACCATTTCCTGAACTGATAATATATCCGCTGTACGAATAGTCGGGAACATCACTTCTTGCCCATACCTCATAGGTAAATGTCCCGGTTGGATTCAGTGCGCTCGAGTACGGCGTTGATGCAAAATCGCTGTACGCATCATAATTAAAGAGAAGCGTATTTCCAGCGGTTGCCTCCTTCCCGAAACTGGCTGCGGTCAAATGATTCACCGAAATTGTATTGGGTGATCCCGAGGAGTTGTGCGTCAGTGTGATCGTCCCCGTTGTATCGCTTCCAGTTTGCGGTGAAAAAGTGATGTACAGTTTTGCATTTGTACCGCTGGATATTGCAAGTGTTGCCGGTGAGAATGTAAGTTTTAGATTATTGGAAGATGGTGTCAGATTTAAAACGCCGTTTCCGGTATTGCTAATGGTGACGCTGTCTGTTTTATTCGAACCATTTGCGATGTAACCGATTGCAACTGTTGATGTAGAAGTGGAATAGAGAGGCGCACCGACCGGTGCAGTACTTGTTCCCCACGTCGGCGCGTTGATTAGTGTGACATTTTTTCCGTTGCCCGATCCGTCCCCGGTTATTGCTCCAAACCCTTCATCGAAACGATAGTATGCGGCAAGTCCGGTTTCATTACCCGCTTGTGATTGATAGCTTGAGTGAATTTGTGCTTGTGTCCGCGCAACGGTCCAAAGACGGATTTCATCCAGTTTTCCGGAAAAATATTCGCCGCCAAATGTGCCGGAGGCAATCGATAATTCTCCGGCTGGTGCGTTCGGAATGACAGCAGTATTTGTTAAACTTATCTCGACACCGTCCAAGTACATTTTCCACGTACCATTGTCCCGCACTGCGGCAACATGATGCCAGCTGTTGGTAGGCAATTGTGTTGAAGAAGTCACCCAGCCCTTTCCACCGCAGAGAATCGTAAGACTCTGAGCGGGAACAGCATTATTGTAGAGATAAATTCCGTATCCGCTGGCTCCTGTATTTCCGTGATATATAATCGAACGGGTGCCCGACTGGCCGTTCCAATAGACCCATGCTTCCATCGTGATATTATTGACTGCTGTTGTAACAATTCCTGCGTTAACGTACTGATTGCTTCCGTTCAATGTCAGCATGTTACCCGCATTCGCCTGCGTCGAAAAACTATTCGTCGCACTAACGTTAACCGTATCATTATGATTTGCTGCATTGTGAGCAAATACTAATTTTGTAGTGCGTGTCCCGCTGCTGTTGTAATGATAATTGATGACAAACCATTGATTGCTTCCGTTTGCAATTGTTGCACTAGTCGGCGTGACAGAAAAGTCGGCAGAGTTCGTGCTGGTCGCCGACGAGATCGTCAGTGTCTGTCCTCCGTTGTTCGTGACGTTGATACTGTCTTTTTTATAGAGGCCGACTGGAAATGATCCCACCGAGTAATTATAACTTGAAGCAACAAACTGAGGGGACACCATTCGATTTTCGAAGATACTGATGTTTGAACTTGATGCGACGATGATATCCGGTTTCCCATCGAGATTGCCGTCGGTAACGGCATGTCCCTGCGTGTTCCAATACGTGCTGCTGATCTGATTCGAATAATCGACCGCGGTACCGAACGATATCGTACCACTGCTCGTATTCGGATACACCCGGACATACGAATTGTATGGTGTTGATGCGATGACATCGATCTTTCCATCACCGGTGACATCGGCAGTGGAGATCTCTGGTACGTAGTAATACGTGTCGTGCACACTGAAATCCTGCCGCGCTGCGAACGAGATGGCGCCGGAAGCGCTCGTATTACGAAAGATCGACAATGTTGAATTCGAACTGCCGCAGATCAGATCCGGCAAGCCGTCATCGTTCAAGTCTGCGGTTGTAATGAACTTCGCATAATAGTAGTTCGGCGGCACGGCAAATCCTTGTGATGCATTGTAGCTGATCGATCCGGGAATAGCGGTGCTGCGAAATACGGAGACGATGATATAGTCTGGACCGGATGTGGAACCTTGAATGACAGCAACATCGGCCTGACCGTCAGCATCCAAATCGGTAACGGCAATACCGTACGGATCGGAAGCGCGTGTAAACGGTGTGATCACTGCTGCATCGAAACTGACCGTGCCGGGTGAACTTGTATTTCTGAATGTGATGAGACGATTACCATACGTAGGAGCTCCAAGATATCCTGCAAAGACAATATCCTGCTTTCGGTCACCGTCGATATCTCCTATTCCGACATTGGCGCTGGAATTCGAAGTACCTGGCGAAAGTGATGTTGCAGAGAATGAGAATGATCCAATAGTGCTCGTATTTCGCAATATTGTGATGGGACTGCTGGTCGAAGTTGATGCTATGATATCCTGCACGCCATCGCCGTCAACATCGGCAACCATAAGTTTTGAAGGTGAAAAACTGAGGGAGATATCTTGTCGGGTATCATAACTTCCCGTCGTAAATAATCCGCCGGAGTGGATATTCCTGTAGATTCCGATGGAATTGCTGCCGGCGACCACCAGATCGAGTTTTCCATCCCTGTCAACGTCAAGAGAAATGATATCATTCCGTGTGCCGGAGTTGTTATCGATCTGAACAAATGAAGAGGTGCCTGCTTTGAAGGACGTTGACGTAAGAGTAGTATTTGATGTGAATGTTATCGTAAATGCTGATGCACTTTGCATGACATAACCGCCGGTCTCGACAGTTATTGGACCGGATGCAGCACCCAGGGGTACTGTGACAGTCAACTGAGACGAAGTCGCTGTTTGAACTGAGGCCGGTGTACTTCCAAAGAAGACCTTATTGTTAGCAGGTGTTGTGTTAAAATTCGTTCCGGTAATTGTCACTGTCGAACCGATCTGACCGGTGTCCGGAGTGAAGGATGTAAAGCTCGGAATTGATGTTAGGCCGGCAACTGCGAAATTCGTCGGCGATCCTGACGCATTATGTGTATAGGCAATATTTCCGCTTTGAATTCCGGCAGTCAGCGGGGTGAAGGTGACAGTATATTGAACACTATCTCCCGCAAATATTGCTTTTGCCGTTGTCGGTGAAATGGTGAATCGTGCGTTGGTTGATGAAACTGAATTAATATTTAAAATTCCTGATCCTGTATTCTTCACATAAAATGATCCGGTTGGACTGGATCCTACATTGACGGAACCAAAATTGTAATTGACGACAGAGGTGGAAAAAGTCGGCTGACCGGCAACCAGCGTTGAAGGATTTTCATAGGTCGGACTGCCGAACAAATCTGTCCAGCTGTTTATTATATCATATACGTAGTTGCCCGAAACCGATGAAAAATCAATATAGCTGATCAGGTTTCCCCAGGGAGAAGTTGATTCACCAATCGATGCCTGGATTTCAGATTGTGTCCGTTCGACATTATACAATTTTATTTCATCCAGACTGCCGCTGAAATACGATGTGAAAGCTTTTGCCATATGGACATTTCCGGTACCGGTATAATTTCCTCCGGCAGTTCCTGATTTTATCAACAAGCCGTCCATATATATATTTCTTGCTTTCGATGTCGAATTGAATGTTACAGCGTAGTGATGCCACTTCGTATCATATGTGATCGGATCGGAATCCAGGCTGTCCCCGAAAAAGTTAAATGAAAACAAACCGGCAGTGCGAAAACCGATTTGTAATCCCTGCCTCGTTGCTAATGTTCCTTGTCCAACAATATATCCGGCGCTGTTCGCCGAACGTTTTGCCCAGAACTGTACGGTAAATGAGACATTCGTCGCAAAGGATTGTACTGCACTTGAGGCATTTGAGATATATTGTGATGATCCATTGAACTCCATCGATTTATTTTGAGCGGTTGAATATACGGCACCAAGAAATACCAGTGCTGTTATGAATATGACGATAGAGATTGTTTGATTTTTCATTGGTCCCCCGAAATTTATGGAGTGGCGTTCACGTACGCCTTTCGTATCGCTCGGAAATCACAAACGGTTTTTTCAATCATCGGACTATATGGTAGCATTTAAAACAGAAAAGGCATTCCATATACGGAATGCCCTCCTGAGTCCAACTGTCGACTGGTGAAAATATCATCATCCGGCCGCCAGGATAACCACACGCTACATAAAGATTTCAATTATACTCATTGCGACTGGCGCTGGGATTGGTTGAAATTGAATATGCCGACATAAATAAGCGGCGCGGAAAATTGATGTTCGTACCATAGACGATATTCGATTGCCGCAAAAGAGTGTTCATTGTATGGCGGTATCATCACCGCCGGAAGGTGCTGCTTTGAAAGAAATTAATACTGATTGGGTGTCGCCATCCGATTTCGGCACCGGACAAGGTGAGATGGAATACTGATGTTCGATTCACAACCGATCTCCCCTGAACTCGGCTGCTCCGTTTGATTAACGTTCGAGAAAACGTACTCTTTCATAACAAGGAAAGCAATAATGAAATGCGGCAGTCTCCCCTGAAATCGGAGTGAGCAGTGCTGAATCACGACGTTTCGAGCCATTCGGTTCAGAGCACGGCATCAGTTGTCCGACAGTCCCAACGGGATGGCTTTCCCGAAGGGACCACTTCGTGGTGCCATTGCACTGTCGGACACACATCAATGGATAGTTTCACTTTCTGGAAGTTAATTCATGTATAACCGCATCAAACTCAGATCCCGGCCATTTCCAAAATGACACGAGTTAGCCTTTCATGGCTAACTCGTTTGTCTTTTTTAAGAATCCCGGTGTCCAACGTGTTTCGCAACAATGGCAATTCAAAAATGCAGAACTGACAGAAGATTTCATCGTCAAGCGGACAAGTCGTCGGGATGCTGACCGGGTTTATTTTTTGGGTTTTATTTTTTTCTCACATGCTCAACGACTTTTTTGCTATTTCATCAAGACCAGCTTTCTCATCTGCGATTTCCCGCCCGATGTCAACCGTGCAAAATAGATGCCGCTGGCAAGGTGTGTCCCGTCGAACTGGGTGGAATAATAACCTGCTTCCTTCACTTCATTCACCAGCACCGCCACCTCTCTTCCGATCACATCATAGACAATTAATGATGTTTGACGTACTGCTGACAACTGATAGCTGATCACTGTTGTTGGATTGAACGGATTCGGATAGTTCTGATCCATCGAAAACACTGTCGGTATGCTGCTGATCGTTACTTCAACGGATTGTGAATATGTAAACTTTCCGTCGCGGTCGATCTGTTTGAGACGAAAGGAGTATTGACCTGCAGAGACAACAAGGTCATTGAACACATACTCGTGAGGAACATTGGAATTACCATTCCCCTCCCTAAAACCGATTTTCTCCCATTGCTGGCTTGAGCTTTGAGTTTTGGGATTTATGATTTGTCCATTTGACCCGAATCCCAAACCTCCAACCTGTTTCCTTTCTATGCCAAACCCATAATTATTTGTTTCTGCAACAGTTTTCCACTTCAGTTGAATATTCTGCAGTTCCCGAGTGACTGTGAACGATTGAAGTTCTACCGGCAGCGGCTCTCCTCCTCCGCTAGTTTCGTCCAGCGTGATGCTTTTCATGAGCGTCAGCGTTTCCGTGGTACTGCTGTTATCTGTTTTCTTCACGACAATACCGCCGCTTTCATCGAATGTTATTGATTTCACTTCGGTGACGAGCGAATATTTATTGGTACTGTTTGTAAAATTGAGATTCATGAATGATTGTGCGCCTGATACCTGTCCGAATAGAATAAGAATGGACACGATCGCCGTCATACGGATGAGCGAAGAATCTTGATCTACTGTTTTCATTGTTTATCATCAAAGTTATGAGTGAATATATTCTACCGTTTCATCGCAGTGTGAAACGACCAGAATGTTAAAACGCGCGAACAGCACGGACTCTTGCATCGAGTGTCTGGTCCTTGTCAAATTGGTATCCGTTCCCATAACCTCCGTCATAAAAGAATTGCGCCCACGATTTCGATTCCGGCCATTCCGGCCAGCTGGTGGAACTCCAATAATGTCCGGTCGGGGAGAATCCACCAATCACTGCACGATTCACAAACAGAAGATTCAATTCATACTTCGACGGCAAATACCAATCGGTATATCCGCCGGATGTTTTGAGATAGCAATAGTATGCCGCGTAGATGCCGCTTTGTTGATTGTAAAAAACAATGTTATTTGTATTATTATAGCCCGAATACAATCCGTCTGGTGATGCATTCAACGCATTGTAGTTGTAATTCAGTGACCACGGCATTACAACTATTTCTCCGATTGTTTCGTCCGTTTGCGCCGCAACAAGCCCATGCCAGCCGGTCGCATCCACGTAGACAACGACCCCTCCCAGCGCTGTGTCCCCGACTGAATACCCGAACGTAATCGTATCGATCTCACTTATTTTGATGTTGGTATATGAACTATCGTTCTTTTTAATTTTCATGCTCGGTTGTGCATAGACCGTTGTCATACCCAGCAGTATGACCAAGACGAATATGGCGCTGTTCAAAAATAGTGCGCGGAATGCTCCTGTGTAGTTCATTGGTACTCCTAACGATAGTAAGATTGGAATGAGAATATAGTGGAACGTATTGGAACTCCGTCACAATTCTGAGACGGCTGCTGCAAGGAAAGGAGACCCAACAGATATGGACTTGAATGAGAACAATGGGGGTAGATTCACCGCATTGCAGGTCAAGAGAACAGCACTATCGTTTTCAAGCACCCTGGTAATGCCAATAGCGGATAAAATTGTCTTGATTCAATATGCAATAAATAGAATGAAGGGCAAAGAGATAATTCGAGAATTCTTTAATGTGTGTCAAATAATCCCACCAGACGAAGGGACAATTTCGTGCTCAGTTGAATGTTTTCCGACATTTCCACTGTCGTATACTAATCAAAGTGACTGTCGACTACCCGGTGCCATTATCCGAAAGGTTTCCGGATCGTGTGCCGTCAAAATATGCCCGGCAGAGTCGCGAGTGAAAGAACTGAAGTTCAGCAATTGATCCAGCAGACCGGCGTTGAATGTGGTCCACACATTCGACGGCAGGAAATGAATCGCAGCGCTATTCCTTCTTATCAATTATTTCATTATTCTTTGATGATAATTCCGTTGATGTGATGGTTATGACGGGAAGAATTCTCTCATCCAATATGGTCCCCTATGAAAAAACTCATCGAATGTGTCCCGAATTTCAGTGAAGGACGGAACATGGCCGTCATAAAGCAGATCACCACTCAGATCGAACAGGTGGACGGAGTGCGATTGCTGGATGTGGACCCCGGAAAGGCCACTAACAGAACGGTAGTGACGTTCGTCGGAGAACCTGAGGCGGTCATTGAAGCGGCATTCCTGGCAGTCAAGAAAGCCTCTGAGATCATTGACATGAGGAACCATACCGGTGAACATCCCCGCATGGGTGCGACCGATGTCTGCCCGCTGATCCCTATCGCCGGGATCACCATGGAGGAGACCGTTGTCTATGCACGCCGCCTGGCCGAACGGATAGGAAAAGAACTTTCCATTCCCGTGTATTGCTACGAGTATGCAGCGTTTGCCGAGGAGCGGAGGAATCTTGCGAACTGTCGCGCGGGAGAATATGAAGGCCTTCAAAAAAAATTGTCCGACCCGAAATGGAAACCCGATTTTGGTCCGGCAGCATTCAATGCAACAGCGGGAGCAACCGCCGTTGGAGCACGGGATTTTCTCATAGCCTATAATGTGAATCTCAATACGACCTCTGTGCGACGAGCCAATGCGATCGCATTTGATATCAGGGAAAAGGGACGTCCCAAACGGGAGGGGAACCAGATCACCGGTAAAATTCTGAAGGATGAACAAGGAGAGGACATCTACATTCCCGGCACATTGAAAGCGGTGAAGGCGATCGGTTGGTTCATTGAAGAATATGGCATTGCCCAGATCTCCATAAATCTTACTAACATCAATATCACCCCTGTGCACGTTGCATTCGAAGAGGCATCCAAAAAAGCATTGGAACGGGGCATCCGGGTGACCGGTTCCGAACTGGTTGGATTGATACCCTTGAAAGCCATGCTCGATGCAGGAAAATATTTTTTGAGGAAACAGCAGCGTTCTGTCGGCGTCTCGGAGGAGGAACTAATTAAGATCGCGGCCAGATCGCTTGGCCTCGATGATCTCAAACCGTTCAATCCAAAAGAAAAGATCATAGAATATCTGCTGAAAGACAATTCAAAAAAGAAATTAATTGACTACACTTGCAAGGGATTCGCAAACGAAACAGCATCCGAATCACCCGCTCCGGGGGGTGGGTCAATCTCAGCGTACATTGGCGCACTGGGAGCATCGTTGGGAACGATGGTGGCGAACTTATCATCACACAAGCCCGGCTGGGATGAGCAGTGGGAGGAGTTCTCCGTCTGGGCTGAAAAAGGTCAGGCGATCAAGGACAAGCTGTTGTTCCTGGTCGATGAAGATACCAATGCATTCAATGGCATCATGGATTCGTTCAAGCTGCCGAAATCGACAGAGGCAGAAAAGAAATTGCGGTCCGAGGCGATCCAGGCAGCAACAAAATATGCGATCGAGATCCCCTTTCAGGTGATGGAAGCTTCATACGCATCGATGGATCTGATCAAGGCCATGGCGGAGAAAGGAAATCCGAATTCGGTCAGTGATGCTGGTGTCGGTGCTCTGTGTGCACGGTCAGCCGTGATGGGGGCTTTTTTGAATGTAAAGATCAATGCTGCCGGATTGAAGGATGCTGATTTTGTCAAAGAGAAACTTCAAACGGGTGCAGAACTGGAGCGCAAGGCAATGGCACTCGAAAAAGAAATTCTCGAGATTGTGAACGGTAAAATTAAATAGCGTACTTCGACATACCGGCATGCCCTCTCTCAGCAGCAGTCGGGTGAGGAACATACAACCTGGTGATTAATATTCATCTGATGTCCGACATTCCCAACGGGATAGCGTTGCCATTATACTGTCGGACACAGATCATTGGATAGTTTCACTATCCCGTTGTTGATTCACCTTCAGGTGCACCAAAACAAAAAATCCCGGCCTTCGCTGACCGGGACTTTGGTTGCCATTTGCACTTTTCTGATTTTTGGATTCTATTTCATCAATACCAGCTTCTTTGTTTTCATCTTCCCGTCGAATTGGAGCCGTGCAAAATACGCGCCGCTGGCGATATTCTTTCCGTCGAACACAACAGTGTAATATCCTGCCTCCTTCACTTCGTTCACCAGCACAGCGACCTGACGCCCTGCTTCATCATATACTGCAAGCGTCGTCATTCCGTTCTGCGGGATCTGATAACCGATCGTGGTCGATGGATTGAACGGATTCGGATAGTTCTGTTCAAGAATAAAGAGCTCCGGCGAGGTGCTCACGGATAGTTCGATCTCCCGTGAGTACGAGAACTTTCCGTCATTGTCGATCTGTTTCAATCGATAGATATATGTCCCCATGGAGAGATTCTTGTCCATATATGAATATTCTCTTGGTGTATTGCTCGTTCCGTTCCCGGGGACGAAGCCGAGTGTAGACCATTGCATTTTTTTTGACAGCTCATTCACCCGGGTTTTGCGTTCGATCTCGAATCCGTAGTTCTTCACCTCCGTAGCGGTATTCCATCGTAAGACCGCGTTGCGCCATTGGGGACTTCCGTTGAACGATGCCATTTCCACCGGCAGCACCGCCGTAGACCCCTTCACGATATAGAATGAATTGAACGTACCATTGCTTCCCAGAACGAGATCCATGAGCCCGTCTCCATCGGTATCAGCGGCCGTTACCGAAGTTGCATTCGGTCCGGACGAATATTCCGTTTTTGCGCCGAATGTTCCATTCCCGTTGTTCTTTAACAGAGATACCGTAGCATTGGCGTAATTCACCGTGGTAAGATCGAGATCTCCATCTCCATCCATGTCGGCTGCGCACATATCGACAGGTTTCGTATCCACCAAATAGAACTCGGTGTCGTTGAAACCTCCACCGTTATTGATCAATACGGACACATTGTTCCCGCCGAAATTCGCTGTCGCCACATCGATATCTCCATCACTATCCAGATCTGCTGCGATCACAGACCGCGGATATTCTCCCGAGCGATATTCATAGAAATAATTGGTGCCGCTGAAATTGCTGAATGTGCCGCTCCCGTTATTCTTCAGGACGGTGACTGCGCCGCTGCCGGGAATGGGTGATGTAAGTTCTTGATCTCCTTCTGTTGCAAGGATAAGATCCACATCGCCGTCGCTGTCTATATCAGCCGCGGTCAATGCGCGAGGTGCAACGCCTGCGCTGCTGTCGACGGATGCACCAAAGGTGCCGTTGCCGTTGTTCTTCAATACGGATACCGTTCCGGCAGAGTAATTCGCTGTAGCAATATCATTATCTCCGTCGCCATCAAGATCAGTGGATATCACTGCGATCGGATGGTGTCCGGTTTGATAGAAGGCAATACTCTCGAATGAGAAATTGCCGTTGTTTCTCCATACGGTGACACCATGATTTTGGTATTCTGCCGAAACAAGGTCCAGATCGCCGTCACCATCCAGATCGGCAGCGCGAATGTCATAGGGAAGTTTTCCTGTTCCGGTAAGGAGGACGGGAAATTCGAATGTCTCATCACCGTTGTTTTCCACTGCGGTAACCACACCATCCCGATAGTTTGCCGCTGCAATATCGGCATCTCCATCACCATCAAGATCGGACACGGCAAGGGAGAACGGGTCGTAGGCATCAGCAACGATCCATACCGGACTCTCCAGCGAGTTCCCTGCTCCGGAGGCAATGATGAACATCCAACTGTACCCCGTAACGAGTGGAGTCCCACCGATGTTCGTGATACCGGTTGTCAATGTCACGGTGACTGCCTCACCTGTCATGAAGTTGGCAACGGGATCGAAGGTCATCGTATTGGTACCGGCGTTGTATGAGATTGTTCCGGAATGTCGTCCGCTCTGCGATCCGGTGACGAACACAGTCGCGTTGGCGGTGAAGGTGCCGCCGTTCATTGCCTCATTGAACGTAACGGTCAGGGAAGTCGAAGCACCGACGGCGTTCGCATGGCGGGATGGAACGGTCGACACAACAGAAGGCGCAGCAGTGAGCATTGCCGCACAGAAATGGAAAAGGTGAAGGAAAAGGAAAAGAGAGCGGTTTTGTAGACCCACATGACCTCCAATTAGTGAAGATTGTTATCTGTGATTCCTTAGCGTAAGGATAGTATTTCTAAGGTCTAAAATCAACCAAGTTGTCCGATTTTGAAGGGGGGGGTGGGCAGAAACTCCGGAAATCAATTCTCTCATTCAGTTGTCCGACTGTTCCAACGGGATGGCTTTCTCGAAGGACTACTTCGTAGTGCCATTGTACTATCGGACTCAAATCAATGAAAAGTTTCTTAGTCCATTATTTAACAATACTTCTATTCACTCAATTGCTCATTAACATCTTCAAGATCAAAGCCCTCCGGATCATACTCCCCCAGCCATTCCAATAACTCTTTATTCTCTCTCAACTTCGGTTATTTGATCGCTTCAAGAATATCTTCATACCCCGGAGTTCCGCCGCAATCTTCCGGTGGACACGCTCGTTTCCCATCCACACAACTGGGTATCTTCATCCCCTTTTCAAGCGGGAGGATCTTTTTGAACTTCACCACATGCACCCATGAATCGCCGAAATCATATTCATAGAAAATATTCTTTGGTAGCCCATCTACGATATTTGCTAATTTTACGACTCGGGCTTTTAACAACTCGTCTGGAAATTCCTCATCCGGTTCACCAAAACGCAGATTCCCAATCCTAAATTTATACAAATGTACATTCTGCGATCCCATGCTAACCTGAATAACATCGTGCAATTCGGCGAGTGTGTAATCGGAAGGGACAAGAACTCTTCGCCAGATGGGGGTTTGATCTCTTTCAATGTGATCTTCATTTGATAGATGGCACGAGAGTCAATGGGAATGATGTTTTTCATACGTTTTCGACACGAAAGAACGATTTGGTAGATGCAAGCGTATTGGGAACAAAGTTGTCTGTGTAAAGCAAAACGTGTTTTACTGTATACAATTATTCTCTTCTACATTAACCGCACAACAATAAATGCAGAAAACTTTTACATTACAGAAAACGATACGGGATTATCGGACAGTCGCGGGATAGGAATACATACGGCAGAAGAACGTATCTCTGATTGCTTCAGCCGATTGAATTCAATATCGCTCCAACAGCAACTGCAACCCCGACACTTGCTGATGTTCCCAGCAAATAATATTCGGCGAAATGTTGTTTGTCGAGTTTCGTATATCGCGCAATGGATTTTGCCGCGACAGAGAATGCTACCGCTTCATAACTTCCAGCCAAAACAAATGTCAGAATAAGGAGCCACTCCACAATTCCTATCATTTCTCCTGCGTTTTTCAATTCCAAAGATTCCTGGTCGTTCTGTTGTGAAGTATTCGACGTTGGTTTGTCAGGAATCATAGCATCCGTAAAGATCTTCGGCACTTTATTGAGCAATCCCTTCACCAGCATCGTTCCTCCATCCAACACGATCAAATAACCGATAGCGTACAGCAGATATTTTGGCGTTTGTACGTGTTTCCCTGAAAAGAGGTGATTCCAAATATCCGTAAAGAATTGACAAACGACGATGGAAGCACTGAACTGGTAGAGCACAAACAATGCGATGAGTACCACCGCGTTTTTCAATAAATATTTTTCCAACCCCGTAGGGTCTTTTTCATCTGCCCAATGGGTTACTTTTGCCAATAGCACATAGAACAGCGCGAAGATGGTGGAAAGCAACAGCATATACCAGGAAGCGTATTTGATACTGGCGAGCAACACTGTCACCAAGAGTGCACTCCCTTGATACCAGATATTTCTGCCGTGTAGTGAGAAATACCGTGCAAAAGCAAACTCAAACAATGCAAACCCGAATGCATACAGCAAGGTAAATTCTAGTTGCTGTGACATCATGAATACCTCTTATTCATAAGCGAGAATTATTCAATATTTTGCACATTTCACAACTCTTTTGGGTTGTGAGCACACGATTACAACCTTTTTGGGTTGTGGTTCGCCAAATACAACGTTATTTGGGTGTAACTTGTATTTTCTCAAACGATTGAAAATAACGAAGGAGTCCTTCTACCAATTCATCGAGCTCTTTCACCGAACGAGATGAGATCGTTTTAGAGATATTTTGTTGAGAAGTTTTCACTATTTCTGCTATTTCAGTTTGTGACTTGTTCATCTTATGCAGTTTCATGATGAGCTTTTGTTTTTCCCCCGCCTTTTTCCATCTTCTCTCTATGACTCCAATCGTCAGGTTCACTAAGTGTGAGGAAGGATGATCAAAATCGTATAGTACCTCTTGACCCGATTTCTTTGCCGCAATCAATGCCGCTCTGGCGCGATAAAAGCACTCTCCATCCATTCCAATTGCTGATTGTGGGTTTACTTTTGTCGCAAGAGTTCCTATTCCTATGCCGAACGCAAATGGGATATCCTTCATAATATCTTGAAATCGCCGAACGATGTGATAACTCATCGCAGGAGTGTTCAACAATCCCTGGAATTCATCCCCGATGGTGATCAAAAACTTTGACGCTATCTCACGTTCAAATTCTTTGTTAATAGCATTGATAGCATCGCCGAACAACAGTTGCGCCTTATTCCGGTTTCGCAATTCGCGTGATTTGTTGATGTCGCCGATAATGGCACAGTATTGTTTTTTCATACTCACCTTTTGATGGTAAACCCCCTCAGTCTTCCGCTACAATTTTGTTTTTATTTCTTCCGCTCCAATTCTTCACTATCAATCACTATTTCATCCCCCGCAATATTTCGAATCTTCATTTTGAATTTGTTCGTATTGAGCCGATACACTCCGCGGATTTTATCTTTAATACCTGCTTTGTCTTCTACATCAAGATCACTTGTCCACACATTTTTCTTTAAGGTTGTATCAAATTGCACGGATTCGATAAGTTCTAAACCAGATTTGCTGATAGTAATTTTCCGTTGTTTTGTTTTGGTTCCTGCATTGCTCTCTTTTTCATCAAACAACTCATCATCACTTTGTTTTTTTACTTTTTTGGAATTGAACTCGTCAACTTTTGCCTTTAGATAACTGCTGAAGTATTGCTTTATTTCCACCTTCCACCATTTGCCGTCTTTTTTCATTTCTACTTCAGCATTGTCCGGAGTAAAAAGCATATCGGCTTTTTGACCGAGAAGGTCATCAAGACTGATTAATTCTACTTTGAGGTTCGACTTGCCGCTTTTTCGTATTTCTGCATTAATATAGTTTTGGTCTACATCTAACTCTTTTGTTGCATATATAATTTTCACCCCTTCGGCATCTTCAGATGATTCTTCAATTTGATAGATTTCTTCCAATATTACATCGACAAGTTGTTTAGTCAGTTTTTTATCAAGCCCAATAAATTTTAACGGTAAAAATGACCCTTTTGATCCTGCAATTCCACCATCCCAAAAGTCTCCTAATCCTAATTCTATTCGATTTTTAAAACCATCTACCAAACTAAAAATTTTTGCAGCAGTTTGTGCGGGATTTCTAAAAAGACGAACACCATCATTTATCTTTAATAAATCAAATTCTGCACCAGTTTCTACCAATCTGTCTCTTGTAGTCTGAATAGCGTTAACACCAATATCGCAGGATATAAATTTTTTACCTAGATCGTTGGCTACTTTTGCTGTTACTCCACTACCACAAAATAAATCAGCAACAATAAAATCTGATGTATTCGAATTTGTATTTAATATTCTTTCAAGTAAATCTTCACTTTTTTCAGTCGAATATTCATTTTGGAAAGAATATGCAGAAATATCATCCCATAGAGAATCACATAGGGTTTCTTCAGACGCAGGGATAAAGTACTCTGGTTTTCCAGTTTTTGAATGTTTTCTAATAAAATCTAATTTTTCTCCGGTTTCAACCCAATATTCTGTTAAGGTTTTTTTGTTCGCAAATTTTTCTTTCCATAGTTCATAATTTCTTATGGCAGCTTTTGTTTTAGGTAATTCCCATCTCCAATGATTATTAACTGCGGGATAAAATCCAAACAATTCGTAGTCCATACCCTTTCTAAATCCTGCTGCTTCAAATGAGTGCCATCTTTCATCCTTTTCTTCTTCTTTCATTGGCGGCAAATACTTCACCTCATCACCAATTGCATACACATAAATCATATCTGTAGCATTGTTTAATGTTTTAACTAATTCTCTTTCCCGCACATTTTTTTTTATTCTTTTTACAATGATTTCATTTCTAAAATTCTCTTCACCAAAGACTTCGTCCAATAATATTTTCACATAGTATCCGATATGCCAGTCGAGATGAAGAAAAATACTGGCTTGGTCTGACATAATGTTTTTGATGGCTAAAATGCGTTCATAAAGCCAATTTAAATAGTCTTCTTTTTGCCAAATGTCACCGTACATAATTTCTTCACCAATACATGCGTCTTCAGTGTCAAAGTGGGTTTTCCCGCCATTACGTAAAGAAATCTTTTTGGCATAGTTCGCCCCGCTGGCAAACGGAGGGTCAATATAAACCAGATCAACTTTAATATTTTGAGACTTTAAATAAGCGCAAGCCGAAAGACAATCCCCATGAATAAGCAAATTTCTGAAATCGGAGTTTAACTCCTTTTGTTTTTCAGCATCGAGCAATGAGGCGTTCTTTTTCTGCCGCACCTCCTCTACAACTGTTGTTTCAAACAGTTCCACGGTATCGGGCATTCTGCGTCCCTGGAAATTCAGAAGCGCTTGTCCTTTTGCAGGTGTTAGATTATAAAAACGGGGTTCTTTCATAGTAAGCTACAAAGTGGTGAGTAAACGACGCAATGCTTCCAAATGTTTTTTGAAATCATTCTTTCCGTCTTCATCAATAAACGTTTCGTAATGGAAATTTGGGTTGTGTTTCAGGAACACTTCTTTGACGAATTTTTCTTTTGCTCTAAATTCATCATTGTAATATGTTCGTGCTTTTGTTTCCAGGATCAACACTTTAGTAATGGGACTTTTACGCTTTGCATCTTTTCGTTTTACAATTAAAAAGTCGGGCGTATATATTCCAATATCCGTACGGATAAAAAAGTTTTGCAGTCGATCGTCTTTATAGCCATTGTAATACACCTCTAAGTTCTTTAATTCTCCTACCTGCAGCATTTCCAACAATGCATTTCGTTCAAAATCGGAATCCATTCTATATGGGATGTAATTAAAACTGACGTCGTTTTTATCCAATTGAGCATCGTCAAAATCTTCGTCAATACGCTCAGGCCGCTTTTGCATGCGAAGAACATCTTCCCGTTTGATGTGAGGAACAAATTTTCCGCCTCCATACGGTATTAACGGTGTTGGATTCATATTCCATTCCAACAATTCAATCTCTGTTGTTTCTTCTATCCTCTCGATATGGTATGAGATTTCACCGGAATAACACGAAGCGACAAACCGTGCAACTTCCCTTAATGTCAACACTGGATGAATCTGAATCCACGAGAGATGTGAAGTAAGTTGATTATAAATTGCTGTGAGCTCTTTGTGCGAATCGCGAATAATTTCAAACTCAGAAAGTCTTCCATAGGTTGCACGTGCAACATCATACACAAAATCATGGAAAGAATATTCGTTAACGGTAATTGGTGTAATCGTTTCTGAAACACGATTTGTTAAACCGGCCTTGCCAATTGTTGATTGTTCTTCGGTTGGGTTATATGGAAATTGTTTGAGAATCTTGAGAAAATCAAAATTCTTGAGGTTTTTTGTAAAATCGATTGTTTCAGTTTTTTTAACAATTTCTATGCGTTTCAATATTTGTTTGTACTGTATTTTCCCCAGTTTTGGTTTACGAACTCGGACAGGAAGGGCAAATTCATTATGCGGGGAAAGATCTTTGATGGATAAATTGTAATTTTCCTGTAATTCGTTATCGAGCGTTTCATAATTGCCCGGTTCAAGATAAATCAATGCTCTTTCTTTTGAAGAATCCTCTACTTCACGCAGACATCTGCATGTTGTTTGCAGAACGAAGTTTTTTGTTGTCCGTTGTCTTGGAAGCACTACTCCGGTTAAACTTTTGCAATCCCATCCTTCGGAACCAATTGCCACCAAAAGAATCACCCGTTTATCAGAATACGGTTTATCAAGATTGTTGAAAATTGCGAGACTCTCTTTCGGTAATTCGTATTTTTTATTTTCCTTTGTGACATCGGAATAGAAACGGAATATTTCGCCTTCTTTCCCTTTACGGTATTTTTTGTACCACTGTTGAATCGTAGGGAGTATTTCTTCGTTCAACTTTACAATTGAGGGACAATAGAAAGCAATCTTGCTTTTCGTTCCATTACCATATGTAAGATCATAGTTTGAAAAAAAATCAGTCAGCGATTTTTTAATAAATTCATTTTCTCGAATATTGATGGACTTGATATCGGGAATCTTTAGGAACTTGCCAATACCATCCGCTAATGAATAGTTGTAAACAATATCCTGAATTTGATTCAATTTGATTGCAGACTCATCAATCAGTACACTGTTCTTGATATATGGCGTTCCAGAAAGCCCAAGGACAGAAACAACATTGGAATGTTGATTCAGGATATTTACTGCTTGCCGTAGTTTTTTTTCACCATCACCGTTTTTCCCGTAGGTATGGTGCACCTCATCTAGAATGACGCTGAGAAACGGAATTTGCGACATCCGTTCGCGCAATTCATTTGTACCTTTAATTTCAGCTGCCTTCTTTGCGTCATAAAATGCACTGGAAACATCTAAATACATTTGTTCGCTTGGATCGATGCGTTCGAGTACGACCTTTTCTGCGTTTGTGATAAATACTAGTCCAAAGTCTTTGGTTTGAGTAAGCCTGTTTACTTTTTCAAGATTAGGATTATTCCCGTGCAGTTTATCCCTTCGCTTGGAACTTAAACTGTCTAAAATTTCAATGTGCACAATCTGTTTTAAACGTTCAGCTTCTTTTGTAGGCAGCACCCATTCCGGATGGAAATTTTTTATCGTTTGAAGTGATGGTAGAATAGCAGTTTTTGCAGCCTGTGGGGCGAAAACAACAAAATTATGCGCAAATCGTTTATCATCTTTATATAAATGTGCAAAATATAAATCAAGATAGACGAAGCATGCCATTAAATACGTTTTACCGGCACCCATTGGAAGGCTGAAAAGAAAATTTGGGTATTCAAAATTGTGCAGTAATTCTTGAAGAATTTTTTCCCAATTATGTTCTTTCCCATTGGGGTCGTTCAAAAGTATGGCTTGAAGATTATCCAAACCATTGTCTTGTGCAAATTGATTGAGGAACTGAGTAATAAAGTTGTCATTAAAATTTTGTGTATACTTATACCCTTTTGCTTTTTCTTCATCAAACAGTAAGCCATCTTTTACAATGTCAGAGAGTTTTTTATTCTTTCCGACAAACTTTAACCACAAATACACATTGATAGACTTTGCCTGGGGATCACGTAATTTATTTTGGGATCGAATATATCGAACAACCGATCCAACTACCGAATGATAACTCGAAACTTCCTGTGAAATCCAAGATTCAGCTTTAGATTGAATGATATCAAAAATAGTCAGCATTTAATTGTTTTTACTCTCAGCGGGAAGCGTTGTTCGGGTGTGAAAATACCAACATTTGAAAATTTAATTGGAGGAAATGTAACCCTATTATAGTGCGTTATCAAGAATTATACACCTTGATATCTTGTCATTTCCGGTTTAAAACAAGAAGTCCCAATTATTTCTAATTGGGACTTAAAGCTCCGCGGGTAGGGCTCGAACCTACAACCCCGTGATTAACAGTCACGTGCTCCGCCATTGAGCTACCGCGGAATCAAAACAATTTGATCAATTGTTTAAGGTTTGGCGTATCAATATACCCAACAAACGGAAAAAAGTCAACGAATTCTTGCTGTTTCGTCACTTTTTTGTGAAATACCGGATTTTCACCTTCTTGACTGACCTTTTGCATTTAGGTATATTCTAAAAAGAAAGTTCTTCAACAAAATGTCTTGCTGAACGAGTTCTAAATTTTTTTCAAAAACGCGTCAAACCATAAAAGAAACCAGCAGGGCAATTCGTCTGTTATAGTGGTAGTCAATATCAAAGGGAAAATCAATGGAAGGTAACTTTTCAAATCGCGTTCAGGATGTCATTCGTCTTAGCCGCGAAGAAGCACTTCGCCTCGGCCACGATTACATCGGTACGGAACATCTGCTGCTCGGCATTATTCGGGAAGGTGAAGGGATCGCTGTGAAGATCCTCCGCAATCTGGGATGCGATCTCTATAAATTAAAGAAAGCTGTCGAAGATACCGTCCGCACCTCTGGGGGCACGCTGACCATCGGCAATATTCCGCTGACAAAACAGGCGGAAAAAGTTCTGAAGATCACGTATCTGGAAGCCAAATTGTACAAATCCGATGTGATCGGTACCGAACATCTCCTCCTCTCTCTATTGCGGGATGACGACAATATCGCCGCACAGATTATGCACCAGTTTGAAGTGCATTACGATAAAGTCCGTGCGGAACTGGACAATATCATCAGCGGAAAGCCGTCAACACCCCCCGCTGCCGGCGCGCAGCCGCAGGAAAAGAAACAGGAAAAATCAAAAACACCGGTGCTCGATAATTTTGGCCGGGATCTGACTAAACTGGCATCAGAATCGAAGCTCGACCCCGTTGTGGGACGCGAAAAAGAGATCGAACGCGTTGCTCAGGTTCTCTCCCGCAGAAAGAAGAATAATCCGGTGCTGATCGGTGAACCAGGCGTCGGCAAGACGGCAATCGCCGAAGGACTTGCATTACGCATCATTAACAAGAAAGTCTCCCGCGTGCTGCACGATAAACGAGTCGTCACGCTGGATCTTGCTGCATTGGTCGCCGGAACAAAGTACCGCGGACAGTTCGAAGAGCGGATGAAAGCGGTGATGAACGAACTGGAAAAAGCGAAAGATGTTATTCTGTTCATCGATGAACTGCACACCATCGTCGGTGCCGGCGGAGCATCCGGTTCGCTCGACGCATCTAACATGTTCAAGCCGGCATTGTCCCGGGGCGAATTGCAGTGCATCGGCGCAACCACATTGGACGAGTACCGTCAGTTTATCGAAAAGGACGGCGCTCTCGACCGCCGGTTCCAGAAAATCATGATCGATCCCGCCAGCGTGGATGACACCATCCAGATACTGGCAAACATCAAGGATAAATACGAACAGCATCACGGCGTCCATTATACGGACAAAGCGATCGTCGCGGCGGTCAAACTGAGCGACCGTTACATCACTGACCGCAATCTGCCGGACAAGGCGATCGACGTGCTGGACGAAGCGGGCGCACGCGTCCATTTGGCGAATATCGTCGTGCCGCAAGAGATCCTGAAACTGGAAGAAGAGATTGAAAAAATCAAACTATCCAAGAATAGCGTCGTAAAGAGCCAGAATTTTGAAGAAGCTGCTCGGTTACGCGACCTGGAAAAGAAACTCTTGAGCGATCTGGAAATTGCCAAACGGGAATGGGAATTGAAATCGCAGGCGATGGTGTACGAGGTGAGCGAGGACCATATGTCCGATGTCGTCGCGATGATGACCAGTATTCCAGTAAACAAGATCGCAGAAGGTGAAACACAAAAACTGCTGAAGATGGATTCCGCATTGAAGAACATCATCATCGGCCAGGACGAAGCGATTGAGAAATTGACGAAGGCGATCCGACGTGCACGTTCAGGCTTAAAGGATCCGAAACGTCCGATCGGTTCATTCATTTTTCTCGGACCGACCGGCGTTGGAAAGACCGAACTCGCGAAAACACTTGCACGGTATCTGTTCGATTCTGAAGATTCTCTTATCCGTGTGGATATGAGCGAATACATGGAAAAATTCTCCGTATCGCGTCTTGTCGGCGCTCCTCCCGGTTATGTGGGATACGAAGAAGGAGGACAATTAACAGAGAAGGTCCGCCGCAAACCGTATTCGGTGGTACTGCTGGATGAAATCGAAAAAGCACATCCGGATGTCTTCAACATACTTCTGCAGGTGTTGGATGATGGTCAGTTGACAGATTCACTCGGCCGCAAGGTCGATTTCAAGAATACGATTTTGATCATGACCTCCAATATCGGCGCTCGGGACATTAAAGTGTCTAAAGGATTCGGTTTCGGTGAAGAGAATATCGGTGATAAGTACAAGCATATGAAGGACACGATCGACGAAGCGGTGAAGCGGGTATTCAATCCCGAATTCCTGAACCGCATTGACGACACAATCGTCTTCCATCAGTTGAACAAAGAAGACATCACCAGAATCATCGACCTGCAGGTGAAGGAACTTTTCAAGCGTATGAGCACGATGAACATTTCCATCGAACTCACAAAGCAGGCAAAGGAATTTCTTGCGGAAAAAGGATACGACCAGCTCTATGGTGCACGTCCGCTGCGGCGCGCACTCCAGAAATATGTGGAAGATCCTGTCGCGGAAGAAATCCTGAAAGGAACCTTCACAGAAGGAAGTGTTATTAAAGTGAAACTGAATAAGAAAAAAGATGAGCTGACCTTCAACTCCGGTTCACAGCCCGATGACGGCGGCGAAGCGCCGGAAGAACTGAAACAGGAAGGTGTCGCGTAAAGCAGTTGATGCACTCAAAAATGAAAAACCCAATCAGCGTTGATTGGGTTTTTCTGTTTTAACATTCTCCGTGTTCTCCGTGGTCAGGCTTTGCTTGTCTGCCGATAGAATGTAATCAAATCCGTATTCACCGGCGTGCCGCCGCTCTGCCGAATAAGTGCAAACGAACGGTTTGTGACTCTCTAATCATACTAAGCGTGATCTTCGAACTCACCTTCCGCTCATTTTCATAAACTCCGTTGAAATGATCGAGATCATCACTTGAAAACCGATTCCTAGCAACCAAATACCGGAGACAATGACAAAGGCCTTCCATCGCCGTAATGTACTAATCGTAGCCAATCCCTCCGTGAGCACAGTGACATACCAAATAACAAAAATATTGACATTGCTGGCAATAGTGAAAAGAACTATGTGCTCCGGCCAATTAGGTAACAACAGTTCAAGACCAATAGGAAGATGCAAGTCCCAGAATGTATGCATATTCTCAATCCCTTTGCAATACAAGAAAAACAGCTTTATATAATCTTTCAGCACAAGGATAAATTCGACATATACTGTTGCAGAAAAATACATTGTATAATGTAATCGGGTTTTCCGGAATGCCATATCCCCAATAAGCATCAAACACGCAATTACTGCCACTCTTACAAATGTTGGAACTGGGGCCAACAGCTTTAAGATAAAAGATAATGCGCCAAATTGAGAAACTGTTTCTCTCGCTCTTGTTTCTCCCATTTGCTCCGTAAGAGAAGTAACAATAATGTGCTTCTTATAGGGGGAGATCAATTCACCACTCAGCAAGGTGAGAAGAATAAGTATGATCACCGGAATGACGAGTGACGAACCAACTTTTAGATGATGAAAAGTCGCAGCAGGTCGATAGAATATTCCAGTGAGTAAAGCGATCTGTCGGTGGAAGGGTGGATTCATAACGTCACATTTGTAATAATAACCGCTATCGAATAATGTCAGGATTTGCTCCGAGAACGGAGGCGTAATATCTTCATGTGCGTCTTTTAGAGAAAACTCGTACAGGTAAGAACATATCGTGGTTGAGGAATCGATGCATACGAAATATCGATTCTGAATAAATCTGCCACACGTCCAAGCCCCAGAGTATATTCCATATATTTTCGCAAAGAAGATCCGTTATTTCCACTGTTGGATACGGAGCCTGCGGTACTAATATCGCAGTATGCCACTCGAGTGATGATATCCAACGGTATTGAAGAAAGTCCTAATAAGACAAACGGAATACTTCTAAAATTATGTTCAATGCCAATCGCCAATAAACGATTTCCTGTGAAATCTCCGGGTTTTAACGTCCGAAAGGAAGGCGGATAAGCATAACCGGATAACGGAGCTTCTATTCCAAAGATCTTTTGCGGCGGAAGGTTTCCTGTCGCATATCCCGCGGTAAGCATAATGCCCAAATAGGGATTGAATAATCTCGATGCGCCCATCGTCGGAATTCGAACTTCGGCATCCGCGTACAGGGAAGTGAAATACTGTTTCTTCATATCCATCGAACGTTCACACCGTATTCTCCATGTATTTTTTGGCTCTGTAAATCCTGTCGTATCCGATTCCTGACGCCGAAATAGTTCTATAACTGTAGAGAAATATCTTCCTTCGCGTATCGATGGATTTTCTCGAAATCGGGATAGCTGAAAGATCGAGTTAAACGAGACATCGGTGTTTTTAAAGGCAGAAGAATGCACCTCGTTCTGCACACTTGTTTCCAGAACGACATCTCCCGGAAACGTTATGGAGAAAAAAATGCGGTAACCGTGAGACAAATAATAGTTGAAATAATCTTCGCCGTCGAACAGTGCAGCCGCGGAATTTGTCAACGAATTGATCCGGTAATTTACAGGAAATGTCCCGATCCACCGGTGGTACTCACACCCAATAGCAATAGATGTAGCCGCATCCCATCGGAAAGTCGGCCTGATGATGTATTTGATCATGCGATCTGCAAATCCATAACCGAGTCTAACGAAAGGATAAAATCCGAATGCCGCCTCCTTCGCCATCATTCCTCCGATAAACAATCCCTCCGCACGATTGTAGCGGATATCGATATTCTCGGTCCACCGCTCCACCATCTTGATATATTTTGGTACTCCAAACGCTGCAGGATGCTGCTTAACAAGATCATCGATCTTTTTATAGGAGGATATTTCAAGTGTCGTGAGAGGAAAAACAACTGGGTATCCCCCGTTTTCCAATACATTGTCCTTGTTGGCTAGCGCAGGCATCGTTTTTTTCAGTGCAGTTGAGGAACTGTCGTTTGTGGGAGTGAAATTGTATTCATAACTTATCACTGACTTACGATAGTTCAGCGGACGTGAATGGACAAGACTAAAAATTCGGTATCGTACTTTGGCATAGACATGATATTCCAACGGCATCCAAAACTTTTTTTCATATATCGCATATTGCTGAGAGATCACCACGCTATCAATCGTTATTAACGGAATTTGAAACATCGAATTCACTGAGACATTGATGGTTTGCAAGTAAAATCCAGAATCTGTAAGTGTAATTGTTCCCCGAAATAACGGTTGTACATTCGATAATGGAATGATCTCTATATCGTAGAATACCTGATGACTGACAGTGGAAGAACGGATTAATCGGTAATCATAAAATTGAAATGCATTTTCGGACAAGGGACCAATAAATGAATATCCCATATACTTAATCGTATCATCATAAAAGTCTAGATAATCCCTCACCAATGCAAATTGGATCTCCTCAGGAAGATTACTGCTTTGTCTTCTCCATAGAACTTCTTCTTGAAGTGAATCTGGTAATTGATACCTTACCTTGCAATAAGCTTCCGAAATTACACTAAGAAGCGTATCAGAACCAAATGATTCCTTGATATAGACCTTAGCATCGTAGTTTTCCATCATTTTACGCCGTTTCTTTTTATTTTCAATCGCCTCTCTAATTATATCGAATGCTGGATCTTCGCTTCCAACGATTACTTCCGTTAGTTCAATCTCACTCTGTTGTAGAGATATATCCAAGTATTGTTTTTCTCCCAATCCAATCCTGACGGTCCGCGACCGATACCCAATGTAACTGTATGTGATACTGCATGTATCATTCGTTACTACTAATTCATAGTTACCCGATCCGTCACAAATGGTACCATAGCCGGAATGATCAATTCTCACTGTCGCATACGGCAATACATTACCTTTGCCATCGTTGACTATTCCTTTTACTATACGATCGTTTCCCTGAGCAGACAGGACGCAAAAATTGATAAGAAGTAAAAAATATTTTTTCATAGAGAAAATAGAGGACTGATGCATCAGCCCTCCTGTGTGTATAGAACGATTCAATAATGATATTACAGAGTAAGACATCCCGCTGTCAGCGCCATGCACAGAATATCTGCCCACCACCCCTCGGTACTGGCCAAACATTCTGCCAATAATGCCGTGCAGGCTATAATATTAACTACTGGTAAACCGCCTATAGTCTGTTCCATTTGATGAATGCTCATCGGCTGCGCCTGACCCGCGTTTACAACAACCGGACTTACCACTGATAGCATCGCCAATACAACAAGCATGAATCCGATGAGTTTTCGCGTGTTCATATTTCCTCCTGTTAATGATTAATGGATTAATTTCTTGATTCCTAAAGCTGTCCGCCATTCCTTCAATAAAACTGCTTTTTCAATATGTAAGGACAGATCACATACTGGCAAACGGTTTTTTTGAGTAATAGCCAATAGGATCAAGAAAGGGTTATTTTTTTGTATATGTCACTACTAGCGTCTGCGCCTCCTTTCCTGACTGAAGTGCAGTAATTCTTCTTCCATCAAATGACCACTTCCTGAGGAGGCCGAAGAGAGGGATATCTCGTTCCTCATACGATGATCCTAATCGGACACCAAGATCATCCCAAATCATTTTTACACGATTTCCAAATACTTTGTTTTTTTCCTCAGATGATTCACCAATAATCAATTGAATGGAATTTAATGTAGAATCGGATTGAAAGAATGATAGACGAATAAGTGCATCCGGCGCCACCACCGTGTCGATAAACATCATTGTGAGCATTCCCTTCGATTGTGCAGCCAGAGCAGTTTTCAATGTATCATTTTCAAACTGTTTCCATGTCGCAAATCCTTTCATATCTTTCAGCTTCATCCCAAACGTCAATCGCTCATGATTATATTTTGGCAATGGAACTATCTGCGCCTGGCTTACTTGGAGTAATAACATTACGAAAGAATAATACTTTAGCATTTTCATTCTTCTCCTCTATAGTATTTTAAATTATGGAAGATCATCGTTTCTCCTTTTTTATATCCTCATATTTATTCTATCGCTGTACTATTCTCCATAGCAACAATGCCCATAAATAAATCCTTAATGATTATTTCATTGTGGCATCAGAAAAACTCTAGAATGATGTCATTGCTCCAAAGAAGTCCCTTCGGGATAAGACGTTTTTTGTCAAAGTCCCGCTGTACGGGATTCCATACAGCGGAGCAATCTTGTTTTTCGTCTGTTTTAAGCAGATTGTCCCGCTTTTTGGATTCCGCTCTTGCGGGATTCAAAAAGTCGGAACGTCGTTGCTTCGCTCCTCGCAATGACTTTTTCAGAAGTCTCTTATTATTGATTTTTCGTATTACCTGTTCTTTGAAAGAGATTCAACAATTCAGCGAGTTGTTCATTTTTAATCTCACCTGTTCTGTATTCGGTCAGCACTTTACTCGCATCAATAAAGAATATTGCGGGTACTACACTTACTTTATACAACTTCCGCACGTTTCCTATCGTATCGAGCAATATAGGTACTGAAAGATTGTTGCGCATAATAAATTCACGAGTCATCGACATCGTTCCATTCGAAATTGCATATAGTTGGAAATACTCTTCATATTGCTTGTATAATATTTCCAAGGAAACAAGGAGATGTTCGCAATGAGAGCATGTCGGCGAAAAAAATACGAATATCCCCTTTTGTTTTAATAAGGAGTCGGTTCTAACACATTCACCATTCATTGTAGAAATGATGGCAGAAGGGACCGTTGATCCTAACGGCAAGGGTTCCGCTATGATATAATTCTGGACAAGATAAAAAATCATGACAGGCAATAGGATGATTCCGCAGATGATTCCTATCGAAATCTGTTGCGGAAGAGATTTTTCCCGAACCTTATATTGATCCATCTAATTCACTCATAGATGTTGTTGTCGAATATATCTCAATAACGAGATTTGCATTAAATCGATAGCTAATCACTCAGGTTTTTTGCGGAAATTCAGAATCGTGAATTCCCACGTGAATCAATGGGACAAGGCAGAGATGTTTTTGAGATATACCGCAGTAGTATTTCTTTTTGCACAATGTAAGTCACAACTGATGCAAATGTAAAGTATAATCCATTGGCTTTTACGGCAGGAATGTATGGCGAACCTATTTCTAAATATATCGATACACGATATATTCATCGGACTAAAAATATGAGACATCAGGTGTTTTTGAGAACACTATTAATGTAATGGCGAAATCAAAAATCCGGAATGTCCGATACTTCAAAAATGAGATTAAGCAGCACTTTGCTCAATTCACAAAATAACAAAACCCAAACAACGCTGCTTGGGCTTTATCATTACTACCAATTCGTATTTTCTTTAACTGTTTTTCTGCCGATAGAATGTAATCAAATCCGTATTTATCGGCGTGCCTCCGCTCTGTCGAACAAGCGTCGTTATCTGCCCGCGGTGATATGACGAATGGTTGACCAAATGCTGCAGCGACTGCCAGACGAACTGCGACACCTGCTCCCCTTTCAGATTATGGAACGTCAGCAGACGGGTAAGCTCGGCATCGTGTAATGCATCAAGATACTTTTTCCAGCCCGCTTCTACTTCTCCCCATTTCGCTTTGACTGATGCGTAGGTCGGATACTGTTCCTTCTTCATGAATACACCCGGATCCGCCCCGTTCATCCTCTGCAGCCAGATATCCTCCGCACCGCAGAGGTGCACCAGAGTTCCGTGAATGCTTCCGAAACTGTTTTTTAAATCGCTGTACTGCTTTTCTTCCGACAAAGATTCCACCGCCTTCAACGTGCCGGCATTGGCCCACGCATTGAATCGAAATAATGTTTGAAAATCCTGTGTATTCATTGTTGCTCCTTCCTAACGATCATTAATGCTGGGTTGATTGCATGGAGATCGTGTCAACCTCCAGTATATATTGTTTGATACTCTTCTGTTCCGCTGCAGTCAATCGTTGCCAAATATTATTCCGTTCGCCGGCATCCGTGCGGAAATCATACGCCTCGTACTTCGCAATTCCATCCTTCACTGTTTCGATATATTTGATGGAATCGATGACGACTGCTTTCGTGTCGATCATATCCTTCCCGACGATCGGGATGATACGATTCCTGCCAACAGACTGAAATAATGAAACACCGCAAAACTTCATTCCCGGATCGTTTTTCTTGTTCAGGCCGAACAGGTCCATCATCGTCGGGAAAAGGTCGAGATGCGATGTTACCGCTTTCGAATTCTGCCGAAGAGCGTCTCGTTTTTCCTTTGGAAATCCAGGCGGCAGATAGATCCACAACGGCACTTCCACATCCTCGGTATACAGCGTGTTCAAATGGCCCAGATGACCCCGCTCACCGAACGCTTCACCGTGATCGGAGGTGAAAATGATAACTGTGGAATCGAGCAATCCTGCCCGCCGAAAGGAATTGATATAGGACCGCAACAGACCGTCCTGTTCGCGGATGGTGTTGTCATACAGGTCCACAACGGCGGAATCGGGAGTCGAAGTGAAATATTCCGCTGACGGTTTTACTGTGTAAGGAAAATGGGTATTGTTGAACTGGATGATGCTGAAAAACTTCTCACCGGATTGTTTCTCATGAAACGAACGTACCATTCCGGCAAACTCTTCATCATCAACTCCCAGGTCGTTGAATTGCGGCAGCGTCAATTTTTCCTGACAGAGAAACGTATCCAGGGATGTGTTATATACCAGATCGATGTTGCTCCGCTGCATCGATTGTGACGAGAAGAAGTATGTCTTCACATCGGACCAGTGTTTGAGATAATCGTAAATGAACGGCTGATCTGTTTTTCGGATGGTGAAAACGCCGGAGAGCAACACCGGAATTGTATACTGGGTCGACACGGTATTCGTGAAATGATGATCAAATTTAATGATGGAGCCGGCCGCGATCATACTATCCTGGAACGGTGTGGTAGGGCGCCGGTAACCATACGAAGAGAGGCTTCTGCTCCTCACACTTTCACTAAGGATCAGGATGCAGTTGTACTGCGCTTTCATTTGCGGCCGTTCTTCAATGGTGAATCGGCGGCGGACATATCCATGACGCACTTCGAAGGATGAGCCGAACCACCGTTCCTGCAATGCATATTTGATGGAAAAAACAGTTGCAGGAGTAATGGAATAACTTGCAGGCGCAAATCGGACATTATTGTTGAAGACTATGATCAGCAAAAAAAAGATTCCAATAATGGAGAAACGGAAACGGGACGAGAGCTGATCCATTCCCCGTAACGCTTTTGTGAAAATGACATACTGCAGCAAAAAAAGAAAGGCGAAAACAGCTCCCTGTATCCAGGTAACACTCGATCCTATTAAGGAAAGAGCGTCCGCAGTATGATCGAGTAGATAATTTACTGAATACGGATTCGGCAGCACGCCGAAGTAGAAATAATGCCCATACGCTATCAGCTGGATAACGGTAAGGATGGCAACGGCAATTGCCGTTACAGTTTTTCTTCGATGATGGAATTGAGAAACGATCCAAACTGCAGTGAAACAGATCGTCCATTCAAAAATAAATGAATAGAGAAAGTGTTGAAAAAGCGGCAGTTCCAACAGCCGGAGATAATTGAAACGAAGAATGAGATCCAGCACAAACACAAACAACGGCAGGAATGATAATGCAAGTATTGACCGGCGAAAGCTCATTGGATTATTGATCAGCCCGATGGTTCATTTCAGATTTTCCTTCACCTTAGCAAGGAATTTCAATGCTTCTAACGGTGTCATCGCATTGATGTCGATTTTATTAATCGCCTCTCTCAGTTCATCATCCTTCATTTCAAACATTGTGATCTGCGGTGTGCTGTCGAGTTTCGACACTCGGCGTTTTATTTTCCGTACATCGGAAGGATCCGACGGCTGTTCGCCGTGCGGCGTTAATTGCGACGCTTCCAAGTTCTCCAATATCTTCTTTGCACGATCGGTTAACGACACCGGCAATCCGGCCATCATCGCGACCTGAATCCCATAGGAATGATCCGCCGTCCCCGGTGTGACCGTGTGGAGGAAAATGACCTTGTCACCGTATTCTTTTACATCCACTTTGTAATTTTTAATGCGGGGATAGAGCGAAGCGAGTTCGTTTAATTCGTGATAGTGTGTGGCAAACATCGTCCTGGCGCCGCTCTGTTCATGCAGATATTCTGTCAACGCCCATGCGATGGAAATACCGTCGAATGTGCTTGTGCCGCGGCCGACTTCATCTAACAGAATGAGGCTTCGCTTTGTTGCACGGTTGACGATGTTCGCCGCCTCATGCATCTCCACGAGAAATGTGCTTTCCCCGCTCGCAATATTATCACTCGCACCAACTCTGGTAAAAATATTGTCGACTATTCCCACCACCGCCCGCTCAGCAGGAACGAAACTGCCGATTTGCGCAAGCAAAACGATCAATCCCGCCTGCCGAAGATAGGAAGATTTACCGCTCATGTTCGGACCGGTAATAATCAGAATCTGCTGCTCCGTTGTATCCACCTGCACAGAGTTCGGAATGTACTGTTCGCCAACCGGAAGCAGTTGTTCAATCACCGGATGCCGTCCGTTCTCAATGATGAGTGCATCTCCATCGTTCACTTCCGGTCTGGTATATCTGTTTTCAACCGCAACCTGTGCAAGTGAAACCAGGCAGTCCAGCGTTGCAATCTGCTGGGCGTTGGATTGGATAATGCCGGCGAATTGCGAAGCATACAAACGGAGTTCGTTGAACAACCGTGTCTCGATCGCAAGGATCTTTTCATCGGCATTCAGCACTTTATCTTCATACTCTTTCAGTTCCGGTGTGATATACCGCTCTGCATTCGTCATCGTCTGCTTGCGGATGTAATCGGCGGGGATCTTGTCCTTATGCGTGTGCGTGATCTCGATGTAATAGCCAAACACATTGTTGAAACCTATTTTCAGCGATGAAATGCCGGACCGTTCACGTTCCTTCACCTGAAGATTCGCAATCCAATCCTTCGCGGAGAATGAGAGCGAACGGAGTTCGTCCAATTCCTTGTTGAATCCTGCTCGGATCACTCCCCCGTCTTCAAATTTCATCGGAGGATCGTCCGCAATCGCACGAGTAATGGCATCGGTCAATTCTTCCAGCGTGTGAAGTTTTGAATCAATTTCTGCTAAAGTAGAAGTGTCGTCGCGAAGTGTTTTTTGCTGAAGCGATCCCTCTTTGTCAATTTGGAGATTGCCGCGTCTTCCCGATTCCATCGGGACTCCTCGCAATGACTCACCAAAAAGAATATTCTTTATCTTTGGTATGCTTTGCAAAATCCTTTTCAACGCCAGCATTTCCCGCGGATTCGCCCGGCTCGTTGCAATGCGGGCGATCAACCGCTCCATATCCCCGATTTCGGAAAGTTCGGACTGCAAATTCGTCCGCAATGTCGATTGTTCCACCAATGTCGTAATACCAGAAGAGCGCCAATGGATCTGATCGATCTTTTTCAATGGATTGTTCACCCATTTCTTCAGCAGCCTTCCCCCCATCGGTGTGCTGGATTTGTCCAGCACCGAGAAGAGTGTCCCATCCAGCGAACCGCCGAGTGAGGAAGTGATCTCAAGGTTCCGTTTGGTGGAAGGATCGAGCACGATTGTTTCTTCAATGGAATACGGTACGATCTTCTGTATATGGGCGAGATTCGCTTTTTGTGTTTCATTCAGATAGTGCATCACTCCGCCGGCGGCTATAATGCCGATGCTCATACCGTCGATGCCGAATCCTTTTAACGACTGTGTCTTGAACTGCTGCAACAGTTTTTCATTGCCGTAATCGAACTGAAAGAGCCAATCATCCAATGATGTATACAAACCAGCGAAATGTCCCCGCAACACACCGGAAAACGATTCCTTATCTCTTTTTTGAACCAACAGTTCCGCCGGTGCAACAGATGAAAGTATTTCCGGCAGTTGACGGAAAGGAAATTCGGAAATATAAAATTCGCCTGTGGAAATATCGACGAACGAAAATCCTACAGGATCGTTGGCCGCGGCAATAGCGCTCGGCAGAGCAACGCAGGCGAGAAAATTGTTTTGTTTTTGATCGAGTATCTTGTCGGAAAACGAAACTCCCGGCGTCACTACTTCAATCACATCCCGTTTTACAATACCTTTGGCAAACTTCGGATCTTCCAACTGTTCGCAGACAGCTACGCGAAGACCTGCTTTCAGTAATTTCGGCAGGTAGGTTTCCAGCGCGTGATACGGAAATCCCGCCAGCGGCGTTTCTCCGCCATCCCCTGCTTTCCCCCGCCGTGTCAGCGTGATCCCGAGGACTTTTGATGCGGTTTTTGCATCCTCATCGAACGTTTCATAGAAATCCCCCATCCTGAACAGCAGGATCGTATCAGGATATTTTGCCTTCACCGAGGCGTATTGCTTCATTAAGGGGGTGGACATAGATATTGCGCAATTGCAGGGTTATCAAGATTGCAAAATCCCCGATGTCTGTGCGACACCGGGGATTACTATAATGGCTTCAAGGTAAAAAAATAATAGAGGGGAAACAAGAAAGGGTATTGGTATATGGTCTCTTAATTTGGAACTCTAGAAGATCGTCATGTCACGAAGTGATGACTTCGTCACTGACGAATGTCAGCATCTTTCCTCATCAATGATGACACCCCCAAATGTTATTGAACCGCCTCCCGGGAGAGTTTCACCAACGAAAAGAGGACGAAAGCGAAGCAGATGGCCACATACAGATACAGCACTTCAATAATGTTTCGGTAGCTGATGAACGACCAAATGCTTATTGCCGTTACTCCTGCAATCAACACAATCGTCGCAATGATTGACCAGTGTACTCTCATTCGGACAACCGATACACCCGTCAGGAAAACTGAGACGATCAGTAAACCACTCCAGATAAAGAGATTTCGTGTGTAAAATCGCTGTTGGAGAACTGCCGCAATAACGCTGCTGATATAGGTTCCGTTAACGGGATTATAACGCTGCTCGGAGGCGTTGATCCAATCAACGACAACAACTTTATTGGTGAAAGTATTTTTGAAGCGCTCCAGGTTTGGTATCACATCATCCGGAGATTTGTACATTGCCGTGGGACTGTACACATCTTCCCAGTAATGCACCGAATCTTCGTCGCTGTGATCTTCCGGTCCCCGGAAGATACTGCGGTTCGCAGAAACCTGGGCAAACGGGATCCGCATTCCGTAATTATCGGAATATGCTCTTCCTTCTGGTGTAACGGGAATTCGCAGTTTGCCGATTACCACTTCATCGCCGATCCGTTCTACCCGTGTGGAGTCGGGAATATCAAAGTATTTTCTCGCGACGAGGATGCTGGCATCAATCTCATGATACTTCCGTTTGCCAAGAGGCCATTCGATCAACGGAATCCAATGGATGATATTGTTGTTCAGATAATTTTCCGGATCAGCGTCGATCTGATCCGATGAAAAAACTGTCCTGGTTGTGTCGGCAAAATATGTTCTGTGCTTGTTCGGTCTGTCGTCCGGCGTGGATTCCGCAACAACATATCCAAGCGATTGGATTTGTCGTAACAACGTATACGCCCTGTCCATCATCTTCGGTGTGGCCGGAATTCCGTTGGGAAGCTTGAATACCACAGTTTTTGCACCGGCACTCCGCAGGTCTTTCGAAATTTTCAGTGCATTCTCCAGATATTCACGCAAATTATTGTCTTCCGTGAACAATGCAAAACGAACGACAGGTGCATCCTGCGGCAAAGTTTTTTCATAGCTCTGCGCGAAAAGCGGAACCGAAAGGAAGAATTCTTCCTTTCCTTTAAAGACATTCAGGTAAAAGAGTATGGAAACAAATAAGACAACTACACCTCCCCATGTAAAATAGAGTAGTAATGCTCTTCCTCGTTCGGACATGTGCATCGTCAGATAGTACCGCACTGTCGCAATGATGCCTTCCCGATGGAATCGCAATACCAATGCTGTTGGATGGCTGCCGGAAGCCGCAATGAAAAAGAATATTTTGGACATCTGGGTGATCAAAACGAGTGCTCCGGTATATAAGAGAATGAGCGACAACAGCGTCCCATCGACCGGGAAGTTATACTGTTCTTGGATCTGCCAATTCAACACCATAATCGCAAGCAAGAACAGTCCTGTCAGCACAAGTCGTAAAATATACTTTAAGATAGTGTTCATACGTTCCTTTCGTCTTCTGTCATCATTGTCGGTTTAAGGGAAATGGCGATGAGAATTGCGGAGCATTGATCATCGGCGAATCGAGTCGCTGCGCAGTGCTTTGTGATCCCTCCGTATGGAGCGCAAGGAAGAACACGATGCTTATCATAAAAACCAGTACACCGGAAAGAATCGCCGACGGAATGGAAACAGCAATTCGCCGGTTGATCGCCGGAACTTCCTCCGCCTGGATTCCCAGGATGTTAAATTTCCGGTCGAGCTCCGCCGGTGCGGGAATATGACGGATGGCGGCCGCCGCATCGTGAACAGTTTTTGTCTGCACAAGAAATTTCCGGCATTCAGTACAATCCGCAAGATGAGCGAAGAGCGGTTGCAACAATTCGGGGGATAGTTCATTATCGAGAAATTCGTTAACAAGCTCTTTTGCCGTTATGCAGTTCATAGCTTCCTTCTTTCCATGTACGGCGTAAGCATTGTGTTCAATGCAACACGCGATTTAAATAATTTCGATTTTACTGCACTCACTGTGGAGTCCGTTGTCCGTGCGATCTCTTCGTAGGACAATCCTTCCGTTTCCCGGAGCAGATATGCCTCCCGATATGCCGGTTTCAATGCGCCAACCGCTCTCTGCAGATGTTCCGACAGCTCTCCCTCCAGCGCAATTGATAAAGGATTCGATGCATCAAACACCGGTTCATCATCCTCCAGACGTTCCATTGGGACAATTTTTTCCCGGCGAAGCACTATCAACACTTCGTTACGCGCAATGGCAAAAAGCCACGATCTAAAGGCCATTCCCTGTTGCAGCGAGTGGATTTTCGTCATCATCTTCAGGAACGTTTCCTGCGTCGCATCCTTCGCAGCTTCAGCATCTCCAACCATCCGGAAACAGAAGGAATAGATCGTATCCTTGTGCTTAGTATAGAGCTTCGCCCCGGCATTCAGGTGCCCGTTGCGGAATTGCACTGTCAATTCTTCGTCAGAAAGAGTATCCATATGATAGAGTGCGTTGTGAGTTTCTTTGGTCATTATAAAGATGCACAGGAACGGCGAAAGTTGCCAAATTAATTTTGCCTTTACCGCCTATTCTCTCTATATTTTCGCGGGGGAGTTGAATAAATCAAACAATATTAGAGGCAATAATGAAAACTACTGCATTCTTTCTAACCGTATTCCTTTTGGTTTCATTTTCCGACGCGCAACTGAAAAAACGGGTTGCCGTTTCTGTTTTCGAAGACCGGTCCGGCTCCGGCTATAATCATTTGGGATCCGGTGTTGCCGATATGCTGACGACTGCTCTGGTAAAGAGCGGCAAATTCATCGTTATCGAACGTGCAGAACTGGACAAAGTGTTGGAGGAACAAAAACTCGGCGAGAGCGGACTGGTCACCCCCGAATCCGCCCCGAAAGTGGGAAAACTGCTCGGCGCTGAACTCTTTGTGGTGGGAAGTGTCTCTGAATTCGGGACAAAAGAAAGCAACGTCGGCGGAAGCGTACCGTTGTTCGGTGCTGCATTGAAAACGAAAACAGCCCGTGCTGTTGTCGATGTCCGCCTGGTCAATACAACCTCCGGCGAAATTATCGCCGCCGAAACAAAAGAAGGAAGCGAATCGACCACCGGCGTATCCGTCAGCTATGAGGATATCGATTTCAACAATATGGACAGCTGGGACGATACCGATGCCGGAAAAGCAACTCGCGAAGCAGTGGACGGTGTTGTGGAACTGATCACCGAAAACATGAAAAACATTCCCTGGTCGGGAAAAGTGTTGAAGGTGAATGCGGACGGCACGCTGCTGATGAAACCAGGATCGGATGGAAACGTGAAACCCGGAATGGAATTCGATGTGTTCCGTGTCGGTGAAGATGTCATCGATCCTGATACCGGCATGTCCCTCGGTGCCGAAGAAACAAAAGTTGGCTCGATTAAAGTGACCGACGATGCATTAAAAGGAAAAGCAGCGAAAGCAAAAATCACCGAAGGAAAAGACTTTAAGAACAACGACATCGTGCGCGAACAGAAGTAGATTTTTTTGTCATTGCGAGGAGTGGCGCCAATGGCGCCACGACGAAGCAATCCCCGAACGTAAAAACAGATTGCTTCGTCCCGCAAAGAATGCGGGACTCGTCACAAAGTGACCACCTGGCCCTTAGGGCCTTTGAGGCAATGACACTTTTTTTTATATGTAAGCAAAAGATTGAAAGACTTTAAGAACAACGACATCGTGCGCGAACAGAAGTAATACTGCAATGGAGAATGGATTATTGATAATGGAGACGTTCAACGATATCCATGCCGTTCATTATCAATTAACCATGATCAATTCTCAATCTCAATGAACGACATCATCCTCCGTACCTCGAATCTCGGAAAACTTTTTAAGAAACGATGGGCTGCGCAGGTGATTGATCTCGAGGTGCACCGGGGAGATGTGTTTGGCTTCCTCGGACCCAACGGTGCAGGGATAAAGTGCAAATAGTTAATGCTTTTCGTATTTTGAAATTGTTTTGAAAATAATTATTTGAAAGAGTCTTTTTTTGCTCTCGTAAATAATTCTCCATTGTTGATTACACTATAGTTTCATAATGAGTTTAATGTATTTTACGATTCATCACAATACATCCATGCATCATAACAAGGCGGATCACAATATATTGCTACAGCATAATTAGGGAATCTATTGCATGAACAGCTGCTCGGATAATTTATTATACAAATATGTGTTTGCCCGTTTTCACATGTGGTGCAACACACTAAACTCCCTTGGCATTCGGGAAACAAGGGTGTTCCATTGAGGCTTTTAGGCATAAATTGTCTATAGTCTATATATACAGTTTTTAATTTTTTGTCTTGAGCACTAATTTTTTCACCACCAAGGCTTACAATAAAAAGCAGCAAAAATATTACAATCGTTGTTTTCATACTTCCTCCTAAAATGGGTATTTTTTTAGATTTAGTTGAAATATTACAACTCGATTATCGGCGGTAGAAACAAACAATTTATTATGATCATTGACAGTAATAGAAACAGGCTTTTTTAATGGCAAGTTATTCTCGTCCCGAAGAAATATTTCACCTATTTTTTTCCCTTTTTTTGAGATAATATAAACGCAAGCAGGAATATTTTTACCGTGTGGTATTAATATATAACACTTGTCATTTCGAATACACATGTCATGAGTATTTGTATAAAAATGTGAAAGAGTTGGAATTTCGTTGATGTTAACTAAATTATTTATTTCAGTTAGATTTTTGTTATGCAACTTGACTGTTTTTATTAACTTTCCTTTTGTCGAATAATATTGCACTATAGGGAAGAAATTAAATACAGCACATATTTGTTTCGCATCATAATCGTAATAAAGCTTAGAAATATTTCTTGCATTGTTCTTTTTTTCTAGATCTATAAGATTTCCAAAATATTTCTTAAACTTTCCTTCCCTATCAATTTTCATAAATAAACCTTCTTTTGCAGGGATTGAAAGATAAATAGAACCGTCGTGGTCAACAGTAAAGTGCATCGTTTTTTTAGGAATTTTTATTTTTGTAAGAAGCTTTAATTCTTTAGAAAACATCTGAATTCTTTCGTTTCCTAAATCCAAAACATAAACATTTTCATTCCTATCGATAAATATTGAAGATGGTTTATTAAATTCTCCATCGCCGGATCCTGACCTTCCCAATTGATTTACATAATTCATTATAGAATCATATATTAGAACTCTATCATTTCCAAAATCAACGACATATATTTTATTTTTATGGTCGGAAAATATTTTATATGGAAAATTCCAATTAAATTTACCTCCGCTGGTAGAGTCATAAAATATTTTCATCGGTTTTATATAATTCGTATTGTGGAAATATGAAATATTCTCTTGCGGGAAGAAAAATAGAGGTAGGAGTAAAAATTGGAGAATAAAATTAAAGATTGGAGTTGAAAGCATATGGAAATCCCTTTCAAGTCTTGTGGCTATAATAAAAAAAAAATCGCGTTCGCACAAGTAATTATTTTCCTTTTTATAGCGACATTGTGTAATATTAAAACCGTTTACGGACAAATCGGTCTTGATGCCCAACCCAAAACTATTAATTTGGGTGAAATATATTCTAATTCAATTCCAAGGATTCAATTTGTTCTTTCAAACTTAGGGAAGGATAAAATAAATATTTATGCAATAAATACATTTTGCGGTTGTTCGGAAGTTCATAAATTTAAGAAAATCTTATTGCCTGGAGAACAAGACACCGTTGAAATTGTATTTAACACATTTGGATTTAGAGGACATATCAATAAATCTGTTGAAATTATCAGCGATGATAAAAATAGTTCTGTTATAAAATTATATTTTAGCGCAACTATAGTTGCTGATTTAGAAACCTCATTTATTGGTGATGTGTATTGGGTAGGTAACATCAAGTTGGATAGCACCTCAACTTTTTATTTCTACTTGAAAAATAATTCGGACAATGACGTTCTCATTGAGAATATTATCGCGAACAATATTTCCTTAAAATTACATCCGGAAAAAAATAACCTTTCTAAAAAGGATTCTGTAAAAGTAAATGTTTCAATAAATCCTTCTGATCTAGGTTTATCATCTGAAGAGTTTATTATCGTTACGAATAATAATAAACAACCAAAACTTAAATTGGCCATAACTTTTTTTGTTTCTAAATAACTAAAACTTTGGACATCATCCTCCGTACCTCGAATCTCGGAAAACTTTTTAAGAAACGATGGGCTGCGCAGGCGATCGATCTCGAGGTGCACCGGGGAGATGTGTTTGGCTTTCTCGGTCCGAACGGCGCCGGGAAAAGCACTACCATCCGGATGATCCTTTCCTTGATCACTCCTACCACTGGAACTGTTGAACTTTTCGGACATGACCTTTTTCGCGCGCGCGAATCGGCATTGAAGAATGTCGCCGGCATCGTAGAAAAGCCCGATTTTTATCTCTATCTCTCCGCCTATCGCAATATGCAGATCGTCGGTTCGCTCACACTCGGCAGGACTCCGGATGACAGGAAGATCATGGACACACTCGAAACTGTCGGCCTCACCGAACGGGCAATGGACAAAGTGAAGACCTACTCCCACGGAATGAAACAACGACTCGGCATCGCACAGGCGTTGTTGTGCGATCCGCAGTTGGTGATGCTGGACGAGCCGACAAATGGACTCGATCCGCAGGGAATGAAGGAGGTGCGCGAACTGATCACCCGTTTGTCGCAAGAACGCGGAATCACAGTCTTTCTTTCCTCGCACCTGTTGAATGAAGTTGAACAAGTAGCCACACGGATGGCAATCATCAACAAGGGAACAATGATCGTGCAAGGGAAAGTCGACGAACTCCTTAAAGCGAATACCAATAAGATCCTCATCAAAGCCGAACCGGTGCAGAAAACACTTGGCATTTTGAAAAAAATGAAATCCGTTACGGATGCGGTCAAAACAGAGGAAGGAATCATTGCGACGATCGACCGGAAACACCTTCCCTCCGTCATCAACGAATTAGTGAAAGCACAATGCCGCATCTTCGGCGTCGAATCGAAACACTCATTGGAAGAATATTTTCTTACTGTTACGGGAGATCATGAAGCAGCATAAGTCATCGATCCTGCTGTCCGCTATAACAGCAGTGTGTATAGTTGTGTCATCCCTTCACGCGGAAGATACGCTCTCTTATTCCATGCCGCAGGTGGTCATCCAATCGTCGCGGATGTCGCTCACAACGTTCGACTTGAATCAATCTGCAACTGTTCTCGGCGATGAGATGCTGCAATACGCTGCTCCTCTTTCCGTCGGCGATGCGCTGCGAATGTTTACCGCCACCGAAGTGCGGCGGCGCGCTCCATTTGGCATTCAGACCGATATCGGTATCCGCGGTTCCACGTTCAGCCAGCAGTTGATTCTCTTTAACGGACTCCGGATCAATGATCCGCAGACGGCGCATCACAATTTTGATATTCCGGTTCCCATGAACACTGTCTCGCAGATCGAGATCGTCCGCGGACCGAATTCCATGCTGTATGGACCGGATGCCTATGGCGGCGTTATAAATATCGTTTCATCGTCGCATCGTCCTTTGCTCTCTGCGGAACTCTCCGGCGGTGAACATGGATACGCGGCAGGAACTCTTTCGTCGATGGTTAGCTCCGAATCCATCCGCTCTATCAATTCTGCAGCATACAGCCGCTCGGACGGATTCCGGTATGATACAGAGTTCGAACAGCTCACACTTTCATCGCAGACATCTGCCGATGTTTCGTGGGGATCAGTGAACGGTTTAGTGGGATATACAAAAAAAGATTTCGGAGCGTTCGATTTCTATTCACCGGGATCGAATATTCCATCCCATGAAAAGATCGAGACGTATCTTGCCGCACTTGGGACTTCTTTTACCAGGGCAAATTGGAATTTTACCACACGCATTTCGTATCGTCATCATTTCGATCATTTTGTCTATACTATTCTGAATCCGTCGCTGTCCAATAACCAGCATAATACTAATCTCTATACAGTGGAAGTCTCCGCCAACCGGGTTTGGAACGAATCATTTATCCTATCCCACTCCGTTGAATTTTCATACGATAATATCAACAGTTCAAAACTGGGAATACATACGCGCAACTCATCCGCATTCTCAACCATCGCACGCTGGATCCCGGTTGATCAGTGGAGTTTCGACGGAGGCGTCCGGATTGATGCACATTCTGAATATGGCGTCACGGTACATCCTACTTTCAGTACCGGTTTCCTGATGACACCGTCGTCAAAGATCTACGTATCGGCTGGAACTTCTTTCCGTGCACCGAGTTACACTGATCTCTACTATGGCGATCCAAAAACAGTTGGGAATGCGTCATTAAAACCGGAACGGGGATTGTCTGCTGAAGCTGGCATCCATTCGCAGTTGTTCGATGCACTCTCTCTGCAAATGTCTGGATTCTATCGGATACAAAACGATCTGATCGACTATGTCCAATATTCTCCAACGGATAAGTACTATGCGCAGAATTTCAGCGAAGCGTCCGTGAGAGGAATTGAACTGCAATCACAGTGGATGGGGACAAAAAATAGTTCCGATGTCCTAAAACAGATTACCATCAATTATACCTTCATCGAATCCGACCTGGACATCAAGTCTGCGTACAGGACACGATACAGTTTCACTCATCCGAAGCACCAACTGAACGGAGCAGTGACCGTTGCCCTTCCATTAGGGATTTCCACGACTGTGAACGCTGTATATAGTTACCATTCTTCTCGTCCTTCATCGTCGATTCTCGATCTGACATTCATGAAGTTCTTTGATCCATTTCAATTCATCATAACCGCATCGAATCTGTTCAACAAATCATACCAGGAGATCCCGGGCATTCCGCTCCCAGGACGATGGATCACCGGTACGATGCGATGGAGCATAGAATAGCACTATGATCAACCTGATCCGATATGAACTCTTCAAGACCTACGCGAAATGGCGGACCTATATCGGCTTCATTGCTGTCGGTGTTCTCATCCCGATAATTATGTGGATCATGTGGGTGGAAGGGGGAAAGTTCATCCAGTATCAACTCCGGTCACTGCAGGCGGAGTTTCTCATTACCGGCAATCTGTTTAACGGTTGGGTGATTGCACAGATCATCATGAACGGATTGTGGGTTCATGTTCCAGCGTTGATCGCCCTTGTTGCAGGAGATCAATTATCGGGTGAAGCAACTGCCGGAACATTCCGTTTAACGCTCATCCGTCCAGTTTCCCGCGCAAGAATTTTGAATGCAAAATATTTTGCCACACTCCTCTACACTGCGTCGCTCGTAGTCACGATCGCACTCCTTTCTGTCGGCCTTGGACTGTGGATTTTCGGGAGCGGGGATCTCATCGCCGTTGAAAAGGATGGTATCATCATTCTAGCTGAAGCGAACCTCGGAATTCATTTTTTCTTTGCGTTTGCCCTTGCTACTTGGTCCATGTTCGTTGTAGCATCGCTTGCATTTTTTATCTCTTCGTTCGTGGAAAATGCCATCGGACCGATCATCATCACCATGACGATCATCGCCATCTTCTATATCATCACTTTCCTCCCGGTCGAATCGGTCGAATCGATCAAACCATGGCTCTTCACCACACACATGAACGTGTGGCAGCAGGCGCTGCGCGATCCGTATGATTGGGAGAACATCACCAATTCCGTCCTAATCCTCGGAGCATATATCGTTGGATTCTGGGGAGCAACACTCACAATTTTCCGGAAAAAAGATATTTTAACATAACAAAAGGAATTCTATGGCATTACAGGAACGCTTGAAGGAACTCAAGGAGGGCTTCCATCCTTCATTTTGGGTCGCGAATGGAATGGAATTGTTCGAACGGCTTGCCTACTATGGACAGCAGATCGTCTTTATGGTGTATGTGCGCAACCGGCTCGGCTTCACAGAAACAGAAGCAGGCACTCTTTCGGGTATGTTCGGCGGTTTGATCTATTTGCTGCCAATCCTCGGCGGCACGCTTGCGGACAAATGGGGATTCCGCCGCGCTTTCAACATTGCCTTCACCATTCTCGGTTTAGGATATTTCCTCATCGGTTCGGTCGGAATGACCGCTTTTCAGGGAATCTACAGCGGCATCCCGCTCTATCCTTTATTGCTCGTGTTCCTCATCTTCACAGCATTCGGCGGTTCATTCATCAAACCGTCCGTCCTGGGAACAGTTGCTGTTACTACGACTGAAAAGACGAAGTCTTTCGGATTTGCGATCTATTACTGGCTCGTCAATGCCGGCGCGATGATCGGACCAACCATCGCCTATTTCGTCCGGGATAGTTTCGGCAATGAGTTCGTTTATCTCGTCTCTTCCATCAGCTGTTTTGCAATGCTTATCGTGAATCTGATCCTATATAAAGATGTGAAGCATGAAAAAAATGAGATTACCGAATCACTCGGGAAGAAGATCGGAAATCTGTTCGTTGTTCTTGGAAACGGAAAGTTCATGATCTTCCTGCTGATCTATTCACTCTATTGGATCATCTTTTGGCAGGAATTCATCATTGTCCCCTATTATATTACCGATTACATCGGCAAAGAAGCACCGTATGAAATCGTTCAATCCTGGGCTGGTGCGGGAGCCATCATTCTGCTGCAGATACCAATCAACCGGTTGACGAAGAATGTCCCGACGCGCAGTGCGATCCTTATCGGCTTTGCAGTTTCATCGCTGATCTGGATCATCATCGCCATCCATCCTTCCATTCCAACCATTGCAGCGGGCATCGTTGCGTTTGCGATTGGAGAAATGATTCAGGCGCCGAGGTATTATGAATATATTTCGGAGATCGCTCCGGTCGGCCAGCAAGGTTTGTATCAGGGATATGCATTTCTTCCCATCGCCATTGCGCGATTCGTCGGCGATCCGTTTGGCGGCTGGATCTATCAAACATCAAAAGCGTCAGGCAATCCCGAAATGGTCTGGTATTCGATGATCGCTATAGGATTGACCGGAACGCTCTTTATGGCAATCTATAATAAAGTAATCGCACGACAGGAGGCGGCAGCATAACATGCATATTTTTTTGAGAGTAACGATAGCGGCGATAGGATGCATTGTTCTTTGTGCCTCGCCGATAGCGGCACAATCGCTCACGGCAGAAAAGATACTGCTGAACGTGAAAGCGAACTTCGATGCCGTGAAGGACTATTCAGCGCAGCTCACCGGTACGGTAAATATGGAACGGCTGAAAGTGCCGGAGATGAAGGTAAAAATTTACTTTAAACAACCAAATAAATTCAAAACAGAATCCAAAGGAACATCTTTCATCCCCAGGAATATTCTCGATCTGAATCCGGGCGATCTGTTGACAAAATTCGATGCGTCGTTAATGGGCAAGGAAGCGATGGACGGAAAGGAACAATATAAGATCCGTCTGATCACCAAGCCGGAAAAAGGAAAACAGGTGCGTGAGAGTTTTATCTGGGTGGATGAGAACCGCTGGACCATCACCCGGCTGGAAGCATATCCTTCCGAAGGGCGGAAAATCGAAGTGGTCATTACCAGCACACTGGTGGATGGAAAATACCTCTTACCGGAAAAAATCTCTGCAAAATTCGATTTCGAACAAAATACCGATTCACTGGCGGAACGCATCTATTCCCCCCAGCGCATCCCGCGCAAAGGATCCGCCGAATTGAACTATTCAGACTATAAAGTGAATACGGGATTAAGCGATGATTTTTTTGAGAAGAAGAAAGAGCCAAAGCAGTAACTAAAAACGCCGCTCTCGAGCGGCGTTTTTGTTTCAGAGTAAAATATTTTATTGATGTCATTTCGATCCCGACGAAGTCGGGAGAGAAATCCGGAAGAATCAAATCATTTAGTTTTTGTTTTCCTTCATCATCGTGATGAATTTTGAGAAAAGATAATCGCTGTCATGTGGTCCCGGCGATGCTTCCGGATGGTATTGCACGCAGAACGCCGGGTATTGCTTGTGCTCAAATCCTTCTACCGTCTGATCGTTCA